>WSSedL1CaDRAFT_10000633_pt1 | contig 23912 bp, 26 predicted proteins | sample WetSurSL1Cattail_FD_9464 | JGI IMG/M metagenome (IMG submission 9464)
ATAATTGATATTGGAATAATCATTGTCGTTCGAGTCAGCTTGACTATGGTGGCATAGCTGCCGGCAAGATCACTGAATGCATAGCCTGCAGCAACTACCGATGAAGTATCATTAACTGCTGTGCCGGCCCATAAACCGAATGCTCTGTCCGTAAACCCCAGAAGATGTCCGAGTGGCGGAAATAATAATACTGCAATGATGTTAAAAAAGAAAATAGTTGATATGGAATAGGCCACCTCTGTTTCTTCTGCTTCAATAATGGGGGAGATTGCAGCAATTGCAGACCCTCCACATATTGCTGTTCCTACCCCAATTAAGCTGGTAAGCTTAAACGGTATTTTCATCAGCCTTCCAAAAGCGTATGCGGATATGAAAGCAAAGGATAACGTGAATAACATTACGGATAAGGACTCCACCCCCGTCTTCCACACCTGAGTCAGACTTAATCCTGTTCCAAGCACGATAATCGCCCATTGCAATATTTTCTTTGAAGTAAATTTAATTCCGTTTTCGGACCAAGCCGGTTTCCCAACAGTGTTATTAATAAGCATACCAAGTATAATGCCGAATACCGCCCCGCCGATAATTGCAAATTTACTGCCAAGCCATGATGCGAATAATGCTATAACAAAAGACATCAATATGCCTGGAATATTTCTTCTGAGCCAGTACATGCAAGTTCTCCCCCAATTGTTTATATTCCTGTATGTCAATATTTTAGTATGATATAATTATAAAAACAAATTATGATATTTTATATAACCATAAAAATTACTTATACCTACTATATACAATGAAAAAAAGAATCGGGGTCACCAGTTTTTTCACTTGTATTACATTTGGTGTCTTGTTGAAAAAAATAAATTATTCCTTGTACAAATTTTTTTCAACATATATGGAGGGCAAAAATATGATTGATTCAAAACTTATTACCTTTATTCATGTTGCAAAATTGAAAAGTTATACCCGAACAGCAGAACTGCTTAACCTGACACAACCCGCAGTAACGCAGCATATCAAGCAACTTCAGGAATATTACAAGGTTAAATTAATCATGAAAAAAGGAAGGCAGATTTCTCTTACAGAAGAAGGAAACCTGCTTTTAAAATATGCAAAGGAGCTTGAGTCAAATTCACTCCTTCTCGAAAGAATGTTGAGAAACAAATCTGCTGTGATTAAAAGGTATAATATCGGAGCGACGATGACAATCGGAGAATTTGTACTTCCTCATTTATTAGGTGAATATAAACGTCTGCATAGTAATATAGACGTCATTATGCAGGTGCACAATTTTGAGGAAATCCTTAAAAGGCTTGGAAATGGCGAATATGACCTTGGCATTGTGGAAGGTCCCTTTGATAAAGTTAAATTCAACTATTTAAAAATGAAGGATGATGAGCTTGTACTGGTTGCCGCACCTAATAACAGTTTTGCCGGGAGAGAAGCGGTCAATATAAATGATGTGATTCATAGCGGCAAGCTTATCCTGCGTGAGAAGGGGTCAGGAACCAGAATGATCTTTGAGAACAAGCTGCTGGAACTGGGATATGACCTTTCTGATGTAAAGATCTATATGGAAGTCGGGAGCATCGGTGCTATAAAATCCTTAGTGGAAGCAAACCTTGGAGTTACGATTATTTCGAAGGCAGCTGTAAAAAAGGAAGTTGAATTGGGAACATTGAGGATCATTCCTTTTGAAGACGTTAAAATCATGAGAGAGTTTAACTTCATTTACCTGGACCATAGGCCCCTTGATTTCACAGAAGATTTTATATCATTTTTAATTCAAAACAGCTGAGACATGCATATATTATATTTAGTGTTTACATATACCCCCATAGGGTATATAATCTATATAGTAAATGACTTGGAGGTTATGTTATGAAGAATATTGGAAATACAGACAGAATCATTAGAGTGATCATAGGACTACTACTTTTAAGTTTACTGTTTTTGTTAAATGGTAATATCAAGCTTTTGGGGCTTCTTGGCTTTATTCCACTCATTACGGCATTAGTAGGCACTTGCCCCTTATATCTACCTTTTGGAATAAACACCAGGAAAAAATAAATGATTGAAAGGATTTTGTTATTGTGAATATTATTGTTAATAAGAACAGATGTCCGCAAAATCACCATTGCCCTGCTGTTAAAGTGTGTCCGGTAGGAGCGATAACACAAAACAGATTTGATTTGCCTGAAATTGATCAGGGAAAATGTATTAAATGCAAGAAGTGCATTATGTTTTGCCCAATGGGAGCTATCGGAGAGAAATAATACTATAATACAGTTTTGAAGTCTTAAGGAGAATGGTAATGAATCAATATGTTATCTTAGCAATACTATTGACAACTGGATTTGTTCTTTGGACATTTATAAAAAACTCAGGTACGGCTGGTGGAATAAAAATTGGACTTTCGGATGCAAAAAAGAGGTTGGATACTGAAAAAGGGATTATTCTTTTGGATGTTAGAACCAGAGATGAATATCTTGAAAAGCACATACCGAATAGCACACTTGTTCCTGTGAATGTTCTTGAAAATGAAGCAATCAGAAAGCTGCCGGATAAAAACACAGAAATCTTTGTATATTGCAGAAGTGGTAACCGTAGTGCAATGGCAGTAAAAATATTGACAAAGCTGGGCTACACACATATATACAATTTGGGTGGCATTGTAAGATGGCCATATGAAACGGTTTCTGGGAATAAGTAAGGAGAAGGCATATGGGAGCGTTTATAAATCCTCCGAATAGAATTCCCTTATTTTTGAGAATAGGGATATGGGTTTCAAAAAAGGCTACAGGTAAAGAATTACTTGTGGCAAAACTTTTATCTTGGTATCCAAAAGCAGCTGTTGGGTCAGCAATGCTCGAATCCCTGGTTGCCCACCGGGATAAGGATATAGATGAACGAATTTTAAAGCTAGTGAGGATGCAGGCTTCTTTTTCTGCATCCTGTCCTTTTTGTATAGATATGAATTCTTTTGAATTTCAAAAACAGGGTATTACAAAGGAAGAACTGGCAGTATTACAAGGAGTTAATAACTTTGCAGATGTAGTTTCATTTTCCCAAAGAGAAAAACTTGCGATTGAGTACACAAGATACATATCTGGCTCTCCATTATCTTTCCCGAGAGAATTTATTGATGAACTAAAAAAATACTTTACAGAAAGAGAAATAGTTATTCTTGCAAGTACTGCTGCTCAGGTTAACTATTGGGCTAGATTGATTCAAGCTTTAGGCATACCTCCTGCAGGGTTTTCCGAGTATTGTGATCTTCAAACTAATAAGACGAATATAGAGGACAATAAACAAATATGAAGGAAAAGATCATATCATATATAAGCAATGGAGCATTAATAATCGGAGCAATAATAGGGATATATGTATTTGTTGATGTTTATATCCTGAAAAGCAGGCTACCTTCCGGTGTATGTCCGGTTACAAGCAACAAACCTCTCATGTATATTGCAATTGCCTTTTTGGGTATATCTCTTATCTTGTCCTTTTTTGAGACAAAAAATAAAAAGAAGGGTAATAATTAGAATCAGCTCATAGGCATCGTATAGGGTAAAACAAAGTAACGGAAAGGGTGGAATAACATGACAGAAGTCAAAGTAAATGCTGGAGTTTGTGGCTTTCAAACGATTATAAGAGTTACCTCTGAAGATATGCAGACTGCAGTGATCGAAATGGATACTCAATGCCCGAAAACCTATGTCCCAGGAGTTGAAGGAGGTAGACGCATTTGAAGAATACTTTTCCAAATTTGGCAATTCAAAGGTTTATGAACTTGCGAAGAAATTTTGCAAACATCCCGCATGTCCTGTTCCCTCCGCAATTATTAAAGGGATAGAGGTGGCTTGCGGGCTGGCCTTGCCAAAGGATGTTGAAATTACGATCTCAAAGATATAGGCATAAATATAGAAAATCCTGCATCAGTTAATCATCGCTGATAGCAGGGTTTTTATAGGATATATGAGAAAGGCTCTGTAAGAAATCCTTTCTCAGTTCGCACAGAATGAACATTGTGTAAAAATAGACTCTTGCAAGGTTGGAGTCCCTACAAGGGTCTATTTTTTGACTTATGGCAGTTTTTTAAGTACTTCCTCCAGGGCGGCACAGTCTGTGCAGCCATCCTTGCTCCCGCCATCTTTACATGTATTAAGGCAATGGTTGATTGATTTCTTCAAAAGCTCAATTTCCTTGTCATTAAGGGATAGAGAAAACATATAAGGCCCACCTTTCATATTTTTTCTACATACCTATTATATTGCCCAGATTACTATTCAGATACTATAAAAAATTACAAAATATCTAAATTCATCTTTATATTTTATTACTGACCATATACCTCTCAGCCATGATACCAGCAACAGCGCCATCAGATGCTGCAGTCACGACTTGTCGTATGAGCTTTGTCCTTATGTCTCCGGCGACAAACACACCGTCAACATTTGTTTTTGTATCTTCAGCTGCCGCAATATAGCCCCATTTATCCATATCAATCTGACCTTGATACATTTTGGACATCGGCTCTGTGCCGATATAAACAAAGGCTCCCTCGGTTGGTACTTCAGAAAGTTGTTTTGTCTTTATATTTTCTATCACAACACTGGTAAGCGCATGCCCCTGTCCATTGACCTTTCTTACCTCGGAGTCCCAGATGATATCAATTTTATCGCTTTTGAAAGCTTCCTCCTGCGCAGTCTTGGATGCCTGGAAGTTATCAAACTGATGGATGATGGTGACATGTGAAGCGAATCGTGTCAGGAAGACTGCTTCTTCCACTGCAGAATTTCCTCCTCCGACAACAACGATCTTCCTATCCTGATACATGGAGCCGTCGCAGGTTGCACAGTAATGTACACCTCTGCCCTTGAATTCATCCGCATTTTCCGCAGGAAGAGCTCTTGGTTTTGCTCCGGAAGCAATGATGACTGCTTTTGCATAATATTCCGTATCTTCCGTGCGGACATGTTTTATTTTATCCATTAGTTTTACTTCTGCAATTTCCTTCAGATCATCAATCCTAGCTCCGAAAGACTTTGCCTGCTCACGCATATTCTGAATAATTTCATTGCCTCTCACAACACCCGGAGTACCGGGATAATTTGCTACATGGTAGGTGGAAGCGGTCTGACCACCAGGAACGCTCTCATCAATGAGTACAGTATTCATTTTGGCCCTTGCGGCATAAATGGCCGCCGAAAGACCAGCTGCACCTGCACCGAGGATCAGAATGTCACAATCGATGCGCTGCATCGGCTCCTTTGGGATGACTTCTCCCAGAATTTCTTCAATGGCTATCCTGACCTGAGGCTTGTTCATAAAGCCGTTGAGCCTGGTGCCGACTTCCCGGCCATCCTTATAAAACAGTACGGTGGGGCTGCTGGATACGTTGATGCTTTTTGCAAAATCGCGGTTGGTCTGTCTCAGTATTTTAACGAATTTTATATACTCGCCATATTTATCAACCATTTTTTCATAGATTGGTGCAAGAACCTCACAGGGCGCGCAGTCCTCTGAATAGAAATCCACAATAACCGGTATACTGCTCTTCAGGACAACGCTTTCGAATTCATCAGCATTAATGTGTATTATTTTTTCACTCATTTATCATCAATCCTTTCTTGAGTCAATTTTCATGTATTGGTGTTAAGTAAAATTTACAAAGCAAGTGGGTTATTCATCATGGGAGCAATAATACCTGCGATCCTAATTAATAGGGAAATACGGGCATTTTTGATGAATGCAGTCTTTATTATTTCCATGTTGCTTACAGATATATTCTTCCTTTTGCATGCCCTTAAAGTATCCGGTCGTCTGAATAAAGGACTCTATTGAGGTAATGGCTTCCCGTTTGCAGCATCTTGGGCCGCCGTATTTGCCGATCTCAAGCAGAGCAGAGCCAGTTGCGATGTTGGCTGCGCCACGTTCACTTTTTGACATTGGGGTTACGCTTTCAATAATGGATACCGCTGTACCGGATCCGACTGCTGCCCCGCAGGCTCCATTGAATCCACAGGCTCCGCCTTTAATATCTTTCCCGCGCCGAAGGGCTTCTTTAATTTTTGAAGCATCTCTTTTGCCGGTTTTGTTCTGCCAGGCAGTAACTAAAACCGCGGGTACAATACTGTGATATTCGGGTCCATGCATTTTGAGCCCGGGCAATTCAAATATCTTTTGAGTAAGTACTACCGGATCCTTCTCACTGCCTGCTGTCAGAAGCTGCTCTATCTTGCTCAGGATATCGGCACTATGACAGGTATCGCATACAAAATGACCTTGTGAGCATTTCACATATGTTTCAAAGTGCTGACCGCAAATAGCACAGATTTCCTTTGAAGGAGTATTGCTGGAATAGACCAGATCCTTACCGCAAATCACACAACCCTCGGTTTTTTCAGGTGTACAGCAGGAGGCCAGCTGAGCTTTGGCAGGCCGGTGCAGGGAAACCTTTTTTGCACCTGCGTCAGTGCTCTCTTCCTTATGATCATCTTCGGTCATGGCTATGATTTCTTCCATATAATGATTTATACCTGTTTCAAGTAGTTCCTGAACAGGCCTGCAATCCGGAGATAGAATATCCCCGTTATGCCGGTTGGCAGCCACCACACCGCAGCCTCCGCCACAGATTACATCATATTCGCAGTCCCTGCATTTGGGTATGCTTTTGACATTTCTTTTCTGCCAGGTATCAATGGCTCCATTGTTGAGACTTACCTCAGGCCAGAAGGTACCAAGAAGATATTCTTCACGTCCGCAGCTTGCGGTGCAGCCATAGATATTACCGTACAGGTCAAAAACCCATTCGGTCTTGCAGGCCGGGCAGGTGTCAAAGCTGGCCATATACATATCACTAGTGTCAACCAGATGACGGATACCTTTGAAGTCCGGCCTGTGAAATTTGGCAAGAACCGGATAGGTTCTGCTTAAAGCTGCAAACTCGCTCCATAATTCCACCTGTGTCATCAGATGTTGCGGCTTGGCATAACAATCAAATAATTCATAATTCCTGCCGATTTGTGTTTTAAAAAGTTCAGGGGGCAGATCCAGCCAACCTTTTGTATCAAGATATTTTGCGAGATTAACAATGTCTCTGATGTTTTCCATGTCTACAACAGAGCGGAGATTCACCGGGAACTTGTTGTTCACAGCTGCTTCAATACTGGCAATGATCTTGTCGAAGGTACCCTTTTTATTGGCAGTTGCCCGACGTTTATCATGAACATCCCTGCTGCCGTCCAGCGTGAATTGTATTTCCTTCACCCTGATCTTTTTGAGCAGGTCGGCGTATTCCAGGAAATCAACTCCGTTTGTTACTGCGGAAAACTCATAATTTTCTTCGGCACATTTATCCAGGATATAATTGACGATTTTTCTTTGTGCAGGAGAATTGACGAGAGGCTCACCGCCGAATAATGTAATAAACGGCTTAACCTGTCCATGTGAAAAGTTTGTCCTTGCATAGTCAAAGAAAGCGTCCACGATTTCTTTTGTGATGAGATTAGGTCTGTTGTCCCTGGTGACGGGAACAGCCAGTGCCGAGTCTTCTGAACCTCTGCCCTGATAACAGTAGGTACAGGCGAGATTGCAGCCATATGTCGGTACCAGCATTAGTTGAACCTGGGATTTGTTAATCTCCTCGTTAAATTCGGTATATGCTTTTTCAATAGCGGCATCGTGCAGCTCTTTAGTTTCGAAAGCATACCCACGTTCAAGAAGATAAGCCTCAAAATCTTTATCTGATGCTTCTCCATCAATGATATGCTGTAATTTTCGGTATTCATTTTCGTCCATGAGATCAAAGCTACCGGATATGGGATTCAAGATCGCATAACCCGGTTGCTGTCTATTTTGTATTTTAACAATGATATTATTTTTAGCTGAAAACATCTTGTCCCTCCATAAAATTGCAGAGGCGGCATTTGCTGCCGCCTCATTTTAGAATTAGTCGTGGCATCCGGCCACAATCTTTGAGGATTTGGAACAGCACTGTGCGGTAGTAAATTTGGTACAGCAGCTTTTTGCTTCTGTCTTTTTGGTAACCTTTTTCATTATTTCACCTCCTTTACTGCCTTAATGGTCAGACTGATAAAATCGTAACCATTTTTTAAGTATTCTCTGCGTTTTAGGACATCTATGTGAATGAAACCTGCGGCAAGAATGCCTTCCAGGTATTCTTTTTCGGTTATGGCACCACCAAAACATTGAGCCCAGGCTTCCGGATCTCTTTTTACTTCGGGTGGAAGGGCTTCCTTTGTCACTGCATCAGATATAATAAATCTTCCTCCACATTTCAATACCCTGAAGATTTCCTGATATACTTTTTCTTTACTTTTGGCGTGGTTTATCACGCAATTGCTCATGACGGCATCGAAAACACTAGGATCAAATGGGAGATTTTCAATATCGCCAAGCAGGAAGGCTGCATTTGTGACACCAGTCTCCTTTGCATTTATAAAGGCAGTATCAATCATGGCTTGTGTGATATCAAGCCCAATTGCCCTGCCCTCAGGTCCCGTGAGAAGCGCTGCCTGAATTGTCTCATTTCCTCGTCCGCAGCCCAGATCCAGGATACTTTCTCCCGGCGTGATCTTCAGGTAATCCAAGTTACTTCCGCAGCTTAAATTGCAATTACTGCTACTCTCATTTGTATACCTGGATTGAATTTTATTTAGCATTGTCATTTCCTCCACCTATTATATACCCCCAGCGGGTATATAATAACATTAACATTTTTAATTAGCAAGACAAAAAAGTGCAAATATTATGAAATGCTATTTCTACATATAATTTATGGGTATAAATAGAATTATATTAATTTAATGTAGAGAATTAGGTCTGATAGTGAACTTGCAATCGCAATGAGAGGGTGATGGGCTATAAACGGAAACAATCCGGCTAAAGTAATAAAAAACATTTTACAGGATAAAGAATACAGAAATGTATATGTGCCGTTTATCTGGCATGGCTTTTTCCTTGCGCTTACCATGGCAATGATTGAACTGAGCACCGTACTTCCCAACCTAATAGCAGAGTTGACTAAAAGCAATGTTGCATTCGGAGCGTTATATTCAATTATGTTGGGAGCTCCACTTATTTTCAACTTGTTGTTCAGCTATTATATGAAAAAATTCAAATATAAAAAGAAGTTTCTGCTTTTTGGGATATATTTAAGAAGCTTCAGTTTTCTTGGCATGGCTGTATTCACCTTACTATTTGCAAAAGACAATCCGACCATTACCCTGGTGAGTTTTTATGGTTTGATCCTGCTTTTTGCATTAAGCGGAGGTTTTGCAGGAATTGCATACTCGGACATAATTGGGAAGCTCCTGCCATCTGAGAAAAGGCCCAGGCTTTATGCCACCAGACAGATATTTAACGGTGTAGCCTCACTATTAGGGGGCTTCATTATTGCCCGGATTTTTGCCACAGGCAGCTTTATATTTCCAATGAATTATGTGCTTGGTATGGCAATTGGTTGCCTTGGTCTTATTTTTGGGGCTTTTGGCTTTTGGGCAATCAAGGAGCCGCCCTCCGATTTTGATAATAGCGATGAAGCAGGGGAAGGTATGATAGCCGGTACGCTTAAAATACTGAAGGGAGATCGTGCTTTTAGGCGATTTATCCTGATAGAGAATATCACAAGCTTCAGTCTGATGATTCTGCCATTTTATATGGTGTTTGTAAAGCATACCTTTGCCGATTACAGGAATTACTTTGGAGCCTATGTTATAGCACAGATTGCCGGAGGTATTCTGTCCAATTTTATGTGGTCTGCCATATCTAAAAGGCTTGGGACTGTAATGGTATTGAAAGTCTGCATATTAACAGGTGCGTTGATACCAGCTGTAGCAATCGCTCTCGTACCAATGGGTGCGGTGTGGTATGTTCTTGTTTTTTTGTTGACGGGAGTTATTACAAGTGGCAGGAATATAGGCTTTGAGCCCTACCTTCTGGATATTGCACCGGGGGATAAAAGAACCGTTTACCTTGGGATTAGAGGTACGTTGAATATACTAGTTGTACTATTGCCGGTGGCCGGGGGGTTGTTCATCGATAAGTTGGGGTATTTTGCGGCATTTGCCACTGTATCGGTCGTCATGCTCATTGCATTTTTCCTTCTTCATAAAGGTGCTATACAAAGGCAGACATAACATAAAAAGCTGCTGACGCGACATTCGCCAGCAGCAATAGAAAGGGGGCTTCAATCATTTAGCCATCAGATGGCTTTATTAATCATGTTCTCGAGTTCCTGAGAGGATCTTAAGCCGATCATTTGATTGAAGACCTTCCCATCCTTGACCAACACAAGAGTGGGAATGCTCATGACCCTAAACTGTGTGGCCAGTGCAGATTCATCATCAACGTTCACCTTTGCAATCTTCACTTTACCACTGTACTTATCGCCGAGTTTCTCCAAAACAGGCGCTACTGCAAGGCAGGGTCCACACCAGGGAGCCCAGAAGTCAATCAACACAGGTACACTGGAACTGATGACCTCCTGATTGAAATTATTTTTGTTTACATGGATTATATTTGTTGCTGTCACAATATTTTTCTTCCTTTCTACTTGTAATATTTATAATTTCGTTTATAATGATTATATAATATACCCCCATAGGGTATGTGTCAATAGTCAGCAAGAAAATTATTTATTTTTGATTGAATAGGAGTGATCAGATTGAAACTGGTTGATGTTATTATAATAGGTAAGGGACCGTCGGGCATTTCAGCAGCATTATATACGCAGCGGGCAAATCTTGAAACAATAGTAATTGGAAGAGAGGGGAGCTCTCTTGAAAAGGCGGAGAAGATTGAGAATTACTATGGCTTTGAAGAAGCGATAAGCGGCGAAAAGCTTTTGCGTAACGGTGAAAATCAGGCGCAAAGGCTTGGAGTTCAAATATTGGAGGAAGAGGTTGCTGCGATTGCAAAATTCTATAAGGAAAAGTATTTCAAAGTTTCTTCCATAGAAGGTGAATATTATTCCAGAGCTGTCTTAATCGCAACAGGGCAGCCTAATAAAAAGATTGACATGGAGGGCCTCAAGGAATTTGAAGGCAGAGGCGTCAGCTATTGCACCACCTGCGACGGCTTCTTTTATAAAAACATGACTATAGGCATACTCGGAAACAGCGCATATGCAATACACGAGGCCATGGAACTGGAAGCTTACACAAGGGATATTACATTGTTTACAAACGGAGCAGAACTCGATGTAACGGGTGAATTGGCGGACAAGGCAGGAGAGTATAAGATCAATACCCGCCCCATACTTAAGCTGACCGGTGATGAATACCTGCAGGAAATTCACTTCAAGGATGGATACAGTCAGAAATTGGACGGATTGTTCGTAGCTTATGGCACAGCTTCCAGTGTGGATTTCGCAAAAAAACTTGGTGTTGAAGTGGAGAATAATGCGATTGTGGTTGACCTAAAGCAAAGTACAAATATTGAAGGGGTTTATGCTGCAGGAGATTGCACCGGAGGTTTCAAACAGATTGCAACTGCTGTAGGACAGGGAGCGGTGGCCGGTAAAAACATGATAGAGTTTGTTAGAATGCTGAAAAAATAAACCATTATACTATCCAAAGTTGAAAACAAAAGGGGGAACCGGATGTTTACTTTACTATTGTACCTGCTGGCAGGTGCATTGCTGATAGGTTCATTCCTGAAAGACAGGAAAAAAACTAAAATGGCATTAAAAAAGGCATGGAAAGCCTTTGAGAATATACTGCCACAGTTTCTCTCCATTTTAATTATTATTGGAATCATGCTGGCTGTACTTTCGCCGGAGACCATATCAAAACTCATCGGACAACAGTCCGGCTGGCTTGGGATGGGTATTGCCGGAATTATCGGCTCGGTTACCCTGATTCCAGGTTTTGTTGCGTTTCCTTTGGCAGCTGCACTGCTAAAAAGTGGAGCAGGCTTTATGCAGATAGCTGTGTTTATTTCTACGCTCATGATGGTCGGTATCGTAACAATACCACTGGAAATCAAGTATTTTGGAAAGAAAGCGGCATTTTTGAGAAATGGCCTGGCTTTTGCATTTTCATTTGTAATAGCAATTGTGATAGGGGTGGTGCTCGGATGAAGAAATTACTGAAACGATATAGAATGTTTGTTATTTTGGCAATGATCAATATTTTGCTGATTGTTTTTTCCCCGAAGTTAGGTCTGAAATCCATAAACATAACATGGGATAACACGCTTGAGATGTTATCTGTTATTCCACCGATTTTCATTTTGTTGGGATTGCTTGATGTCTGGATTCAAAGAGAAACGATGGTTAAATTTATGGGCGAAAAATCCGGTGTTTTAGGTATTGCTATTGCATTCCTACTGGGATCGGCTGCAGCAGGACCTCTGTATGCTGCTTTCCCAGTCGCAGGGATATTGCTTAAAAAAGGTAGTAAATTCTCAAATGTACTTATTTTCATAGGAGCCTGGGCTACTACAAAAATTCCTCTACTTTTATTTGAAACTACATCGATGGGGTGGAAGTTTATGTTGACAAGATTTCTCATCGATATCCCTGTGATTGCGCTGATCGCATATATGACAGAAAAGCTTCTGAGTGAGTCGGAAAAAGCCTTGGTTTATCAAAATGCAGGCACACTGGAATAATTATAGAAGGATACTATTTTGGGGGTATGGGGAAGTCTACCTATTTGGGATGGAAAAATAGCATATTAGAAGAAAAAGTACTGCTGATATTGTAAATTACGGAACACAAGTGCAGAATTCATACATAGGCGAAGGTGCTGGCTTATTAAAGGAGTGGTCGCAGCAAGTCTGCAGCCGCCAAGGCACGAAGAAACAATTATTTGGTGGATAATTTTTCTGTAAAGTTATATAATAGGTAGAGAATTTAATTAATATTAATGGCGATGGAGTTCGCCGGAAATGCTTGAATAATAAGCTAATGACTCCTACTTTTATGTAGGGTTATTGGCTTATTTTATATTCTTTTATGAAAGGGAAATATGTTATGGATAAAAAGAAGAAACCGGCAAAAGAACGAAACAATGTCCGGGCATTAGGTTGGGTTGCCTTTTTTGGCGGCTTTGGTCAGGATATGATACAACCGATACTTCCTATATTCTACTCTACAGTCCTTGGCTTGAACAAGCAAACGATAGGACTAATCGAGGGAAGTCTTACTACAATAGTAAGTATTTTTAAAATACTCTCCGGTATTATTTCTGATAGGATAGGAAAACGAAAAAGCATCGTATTTATTGGGTATTTGCTTTCTGCTATAGCCCGTTTCTTATTTGGAACTGTGTTTTTTGCATGGCAGGCTTTTACTTTGCGTTTAATTGACGGTGTTGGAAAGGGAACAAAAGATGCCCCGAGGGATGTATTGGTAGCTCAATCTGCCAAGGAAGGACGGATGGGATTTTCTTTTGGGTATCAGCGTATGCTTGATACCTTTGGTTCAGTTATCGGGCCATTGGTAACAACCGGTATACTATATCTAATAGTAAGCGGAAATATGCGTTATAGAATCATATTCTACATAGCAGGTCTTATTTCTGCTGTGACAATTCTTATAATCGGTCTTTTTGTAAGTGAGAAAGGTGCGCCTGTTTCAAAAGAACAAACGAAATTTGATTTTAGTTTGTTAAAGGGTAAATTTCTATTTTTCCTTATCATCATGCTTGTTTTCACATTGGGCAATTCAAGCGACTCATTTTTGATTTTACGTGCTCAAAATGTGGGCATAAGCCCCATAATCATACCAATTGTTTACGCAGTGTTCAACCTTTTTTATGCCCTTCTGTCTGTTCCGGCCGGAGTCATCTCGGATAAGATTGGAAGGGTCAAAGTAATGCAAGTTGGATGGCTTGTTTACGCACTGTCATATGTAAGCTTTGCCCTGGCAAACCACCCTTGGCATATTTGGCTGATATACATATTCTACGGTGTTTATTATGCAACAACCGAAGGGATAGCAAAGTCATTGGTCGCTCGTATAGTACCCGAAAACAAGCGAGGTACAGCTTATGGACTATTTAATGCCTCATTAGGAGTTATGACCTTACCGGCAAATATCGTCGCAGGATACTTATGGGATAAAGTATCCCCTTCGGCAACATTTTATTTTGGGGCCGCATGTGCATTTGTAGCGTTCTTGATCATAAGCTTTGCAAAAATTGAAAAAGCCTGAATATAGAATGATATATATTTGTGTAAAGTGGTATAAAATATCTATAATTAAAGGAGATGGAGAATATGCCAAATATTAATTCACTAAAGGCAAGAGAGATTTTGGATTCCAGAGGAAATCCCACAGTCGAGGTTGACGTTATATTGGATAATGGAGTAATTGGAAGGGCGGCAGTTCCTTCGGGAGCTTCTACGGGTACAAGGGAGGCCGTGGAGCTTCGGGACAATGATAAGAAAAGGTTTCACGGCAAAGGAGTGAAAACCGTAGTTGATAATGTCAATAAGATTATTACGCCTGAAATGTCTGGTATTGATGTACTTGAACAAAGAAAAATTGACCGTATGTTGATTTCAATAGATGGTACAAAAAACAAGTCCAGACTCGGTGCAAATGCAATTTTAGGCGTATCCCTGGCGGCTGCAAAAGCGGCTTCCAATCATCTGAATATCCCGCTTTTTAAGTACATTGGCGGTGCAAATTCGTATGAACTTCCTGTTCCTATGATGAACATATTAAACGGAGGTAAACACGCTGATAATACCGTAGATATTCAGGAATTTATGATCATGCCTATCGGTGCTGACAGTTTTTCGACAGCTTTCAGAATGTGCGCCGAAGTATACCAAACTTTAAAGAAAGTGATAAAGGACAAAGGCATGAATACGGCAGTAGGCGACGAGGGAGGTTTTGCTCCTGACCTTGCAACCAACGAAGACGCATTAAAGCTGATTGTCGAAGCAATTGACAAAACAGGCTACAAGCCGGGTGAAGACGTATCTATCGCATTAGACCCTGCTGCTTCTGAATTCTATATTGATGGGAAGTATGTATTTGAAGGTGAAAAAATAAGCCGCACCTCCGAAGAAATGATAACTTTATATTCCGAATGGATTAATAAATACCCGATTATTTCTATTGAGGATGGACTTGCAGAAAATGATTGGGGCGGATGGGTTTCCCTTACATCTAAGTTAGGCAATAAGATACAATTGGTAGGTGATGATATTTTCGTAACAAACCCTGAAATATTTAAGGAGGGCATCAATAAGAATATCGCAAACTCAATTCTAATTAAGCTAAATCAAATCGGCACACTTTCCGAAACCCTTGATACAATACAGATGGCTCACAAGGCCAACTACACTACGGTTATTTCGCACCGTTCCGGTGAAACGGAGGATACCACCATGGCAGACGTCGCCGTTGCAGTCAATGCCGGACAAATTAAAAGTGGTGCCCCATGCAGAACGGAAAGGATTGTTAAATATAATCAACTCTTGAGAATTGAAGAACTGCTTGGGGAAAGTGCTATATTTAAGGGTAAAAACATATTTTACAATTTAAAAAGCAGATAATTCATAGTAGCTGATATCTACTTAAAAGCCTGTATTATCTTTGTATTTAAGCTGCGATATACCGTTTGGCAATTGAAAACAAATTTGAAAGTGATATAATAAGTATATCATAAGATCAATAATTCAATGGTGATGAAGCTCACCTTAAATGCTGATAAACGGCTGATGGCTTCTACTTTCAAACTGAATGTAGAAACCATCAGCTTATTTTATGCAAAAATGCCAAATGAATTGGAGAAAGCCGAAATGAGTGAACCAAAGAATACCCGGATTGTATCAACTTCACGGCCAGGAGGTTTTTCCTATGACCTTTCATAGTATACTATTCGAAAAAGCTGATGACAAAGTAATAAAAGAAACACTGGAAGCGCCCTTCTTTTTTGTTGATTTAAATCTTGATCAGATTATAGACACCATCACAGCTGGTAAGCAGGAGTATAATTTAAAACCTTTTTTTTACACCTCCTTGAAAGATATGGATGTGATCAAGTACCGTCATGAAATAATGCAGGACCTTGAAAATAATAGTCTGCTTGAGAATATAAAAGCATTTGCAAAAAAGATGTGCGAAATGCGCAAGATTCTTGCTGAAGTAGCAAAGCTTCACTACAAATATCAGAAGGAGAGCCGGTTTTTGGACGTAGTTGAAATTTATTGCGAAGCCATTAATAGCCTGGCATATGATATGGACCTTCCGGAATTAAAATCTCGTGGTTTTTTGGCCTTCCGCGAGTATGTATCAGGTTATGCCAAATCCGACGGTTTTATAGTACTTCTGGAGAATATGAAAAAGATTCAATCAGATTTGGACACAGTAAAATATAATATGCTTATAAAGGGAAACCGCATCAAGGTTTGTAAATATGACTCTGAAATTGATTACAGCACCGAGGTAGAGGAAACGTTCGAAAAATTCAAACAGGGAGCAGTGAAAGATTACAGGGTAAAGTTTCGTGATTCCTCGGATATGAACCATGTTGAAGCAGGAGTATTGGATTTGGTAGCCCAATTATATTCCGACATATTTCTAAATCTTGATCATTATTACGAAAAAAACGGCCATTATCTGGATGAAACAATAGGCGTTTTCGACCGGGAAATACAGTTTTACATTGCGTATCTGGAGTATGTTGCAATATTTAAGCGGAAGGGATTGAAATTTTGTTATCCGCAGGTTTCTGACAAATGCAAGGAAGTTTATAATTATGAAGGATTTGATATAGCCCTTGCCAACAAACTCATTACAGAAAAGTCATCTGTTGTATGCAATGATTTTTACCTGAAAGGAAAGGAACGCATATTTGTAGTATCTGGTCCGAACCAGGGCGGCAAAACAACTTTCGCCCGCAGTTTCGGTCAGCTTCATTATCTGGCTGCCATAGGCTGCCCGGTTCCTGGCAGGGAGGCACAACTCTTTTTGTTTGACAATCTTTTTACGCATTTTGAAAAGGAAGAAGACATAAAAAATCTCCGCGGAAAACTACAGGATGATTTGGTTAGAATTTACGATATATTAACTCGGGCTACATCAAACAGTATAATTATAATGAATGAAATTTTCACTTCTACAGCATTAAAAGACGCTATTTTTTTAGGTAAGAATGTAATGGAAAAAATAATGCAATTGGATTTGTTGTGCGTGTGTGTAACGTTTATTGATGAATTGGCCTCTTTTAGCGATAAAACCGTGAGCCTGGTTAGTACGGTAGTTCCGGAAAATCCGGCATTGCGTACATATAAAATTGCAAGAATGCCTGCTGACGGTCTATCATATGCGATATCAATTGTGGAGAAATACAAACTTACATACGATTGTATAAAGGAGCGTATAAGATAATGAATGCTTTTCTCATGTATAAAGATCATGATTTTAACTTGCAGCAGATATTACCGTGGAATGAAGAAGAACTGATACAAGACCTGGAACTTAACACGCTATTTGATGCTATGGCGGTCAATGACAAGTTTTTATTTGAAGTGGCAAAAAATACTATTTTATCAAGTTTAAATGATTTGGATGAAATACAATATCGCCAGAATATTCTAAAGGACTGCCTGAAAAATGCTTCCATTATCAGGGAGATCTACGATATCGCGGTAGAGTCGATTGAAAACGAGAGAAAGAACTATTGGGGTATTTTCAGGGATTCTCCCGATGCGATACTGCATAGATCGATAGATGTGATGCAAATGTATGTTGGAAAGCTTAAAAAACTAAAGAAGATCGCTGACGAACATGCAGATAAATTTGAGTCAGAGGGCTTTACTGAATTTTTTTCGATGATTAAGAAAGAATTTGGTAATGACTATTTCGACAGTATCCAAAATCATCTACAGGAACTAAAATTCCAAGACGGAGCTTTGATCAGCGCCGAACTTGGGAAATGCAATAAAGGGGTCAATTATATACTGCGTAAACTGCAAGAGAAAAAACAAGGTTGGATGAAGCGAATCTTAAATAAAAACCCGCCTGTTTATACTTTATTCATAAGTGAACGTGATGAAAGCGGAGCAAGAGCTCTGTCGGAATTGAAAGACAGAGGGATCAACCTTGTGGCAAATTCGCTTGCCCAATCCACCGAACATATTCTCGGCTTTTTTAACATGCTTCGTACTGAATTGGCCTTTTATGTTGGTTGTTTGAATTTGCATGGGCAACTGGCTCAAAAGGGAGAACCGATTTCATTTCCTCTGCCTGTGGCTCACGGCGAACGGAGACATTCTTTCAAAGGATTGGTTGATGTCTGCCTGGCCTTAAGCCTGGAACAAAGAATCGTGGGCAACGAGGTGGATGCTGGCGATAAAGGCCTTATGATAATCACCGGAGCCAATCAGGGCGGCAAATCAACTTTTTTGCGAAGCCTGGGTTTGTCGCAATTGATGATGCAATGCGGTATGTTTGTATCGGCAGAGTCTTTCTGCGCCAATATCTGTGACGGCATTTTCACGCATTACAAAAGGGAAGAAGACGCTGCCATGAATAGCGGGAAACTTGATGAAGAACTCAGGAGAATGAGTGATATTGTAGATAATATAACGTCAAATTCCATGTTGCTGTTTAATGAATCGTTTGCCGCCACAAATGAAAGAGAAGGCTCGGAGATTGCAAGACAGATCATTTGTGCGTTGTTGGAAAAACGCATTAAGATTTTCTTCGTTACGCATTTATATGAATTTGCGCATGGCTTATACGACAAAAAAATCGAAAACGCCTTTTTTCTGCGGGCTGAAAGGCAAACCGACGGAGAGCGGACTTATAAAATAATCGAAGGCGAACCGTTGCAAACCAGCTATGGCGAAGATCTGTATAACAAGATATTCGGGGAGGAAATCTTGTTATACAGATGAGCATGCATCTCCATTATTTCTTCTTACTCTGCGGGTTCTGCTTGACAACCAGTACAGAGCAGGGAGAAAGTCTAACCAGACTATGACTGGTACTTCCCATTGCCCAATCATAAATCGCAGACCTACCCAGGAAGCCAACCACAAGTAAATCAATCTTATTTTTTTTGACAAAATCAATCACAGTTTTTACTTCATGTCCTGCCAGAATGTGCGATTCAATCTGAATACTCTTTGCTGCCGCCATTTCCTTCGCTCTGAGTATGATTTGATTATATTTACTATCTTCAGATTCTTTTTCCTCCTCTACTTCACTGATCGTTTCAGAAAAATGAGGAAGCTCTTCTACTGAAATTGTATGTAGCTCAGCATTACTAAGCTTCGCAAGAGACATTTCTTCTTCCAGAGCTTTAAAGGAATTTGTCGAACCATCCAGACCAACTAGAATCTTATTCATGGTTATTTTCCTCCTTTTCTTGACTAGGTAAATTTTGGTTTGTACTTCCATTTAGTTCACCCCATTGGTTCATTGCTTCCTCTGAAGGTTCAAAGAACCGCTGTGCGATCAAGGTCGGTATAACGGCGCTTAAGATTACGACTGTTACAAGAATTGTATACTGCTTTTGATCTATAATATGGTTATTTAGCCCAAACAATGCTGAGATTGTGCCGAAGGTAAGTCCGGTTGACATTAAAAGCGTATTGTAATTTGCCATTTTTGTATTCATTTTGAAATACTTTGATAAGGGCCAAACTCCGACAGTCTTAAATAGTATTTTTAATAGCAGAAGTACAATAATAATGCCCAAAGAAATCCATACTGCATTAAGTGATACATACAATCCTGCCTTCATAAAATAAAAAGGAGTAAATATTGTAAAAGCTATTGTTCTCATACGATTGACAAGTGTCTTATCCCTAAGAAAAACACCTGCTACAACCAGTCCGATCAGATAGGCGGGAAGCACAGCTTCGCTTTTGGCATTCGTTGCAAGTCCGCCCAAAAAGAACAATACAAGCAGAATAAATTTGACTTCCGGTTCGCTGACTCTTTTAGTACCCAGTTTGCCGATAATATATCTTGTCCAGCGAGGCATAAACCATAAGACGATAGCCAGTATTACTATAAAAACAAGCAGCATGATATTAAAATCCGCAAATATGATTCCAAGTGCCAAAACTGTCCCAAAATCCGTGATAAAGCAAGCGGCTAATATCATTTTCCCCAATGCTGTGTTTGAAAGGCCTTTCTCAATCATCACTGCATATATTACAGCCACAGAAGTAGTAGACAGGGCTATCCCGGCAATTTGAGCCTGATGCAGCTCCCATCCCAGGACAAACTGGGCAAAAAGCCAAATACAGATAAATGGTAAGGCAAAGGATACTATCCCAATAGCTAAGCTCTTTTTTAGATTTTCGCGGAGCGATACCGGGTCAATTTCTGCACCAGCAAGGAAGGTTAACACTCCACTACCCAACATAGCCAGAAAATCAATCCATTGTGTTGTTTGATGTATCCCTAGAAAGTTTCCTGCAATTACTCCTACAAAGATCTCAACCAGAGCAACTGAAATTCCAAGTCGGATGGAGATAAGACTTGCTATAAAAGCCAATCCCATCCAGATTGCGGCAACAAACCAAATGTTGTCAAGCATTGTAGCACCCCCAGGTTTTAATTTATTTTTGTGTAACCTTTTATAAAATCACTTAAATGATCCATCTGTATTAAAACATGGTTACTATCTCTCTTGCTTTCAGATATCAGCATTTCAACCGTTTTTAATTCTTCGTTCATATAAGACAATGCCTGTGCCGTAAAACTATCCATCTCTTTATTGACTTTTCCGTTTAGGTCAGAAACCAGTCGGTAAAGGTTCTTTTTAATTTCATACGGGATCTGGCCTAAAAAGTAATGCCGAAAAACACGCCTATATAGGAACATTGGAAATAGAAACCAAAGCATATCCAAATGAAAATCAAAAGACCTGCTGATGGAAATATCCGGTTTCTCTAGTTCTCCCAAAGATATTTTCCATTCCTCAGGCTTCATTTTAACATCTAAAACCCGATCCAAATTATCGTTTAATCTTTCACGGAAGGATTTAAGATAAAATGAAAGGTGCTTTTTGACAGCGTTCAATAACTCAAAGGATTTTTCTTCCTTCAGTAAGATTTCCTTCAATTCCAATTCAAGCGAATGATTCAACCAATTTTCATATTGTCTGGTTACTTTAAAAAGGTTACCCTTCCAATTTGTAAAAAGAGTTTCATATTCATTAATAATCTTATCTTCAATATCCTTTTTGAATGAATCCAGATAATCTTCAAAATTCTCCCTTGTCTTTTCTTTGTAACTTCCAACAATGAGCAAGAGTTCTTGCCGGATAAAATGAAAATTCAAATGCTCGTCTAAAATATTATTTTTCAACTGAGCCTTTTCAGATTCTTTTTTTAAAGAAGCCTGATAGGATATATTCATGTATGAAAGGCAGCTATTAACGAGCGAAATCAATTTATATTGCAATAACTCAGTATAGGTTTTGTCTCTATTACGGGCAAGGGGCATAAAAATGTTCTGTTCAATCATTTTATTATATTCATTTGTATTTACATAAGCAGAATACCTGATGATAGGGAAATTTTTATTAAAAGCTTTTTTTATTACTTCTGCACTAAAAGACTCAATTTCTTTTATCTGCTCTTCCTTAAAAAGGTCTGTCTTTGTTATCACAATGGCTATTTCATGAGAATATAAATAAATTTCTTTTAATAGGCTCAATTCATTCTCCGATATTGGTTTTTCAGCGCTGATAATAAAAAGGACACCACCTGTTTCTGGAAACCAATCTGTCGTCGTTTCCGTATTATGCTTCCAGACGCTGCCGATGCCGGGTGTGTCCACAAGCCTGATTTCTTTAATTTTACTTAAAAGAGGTGTTTCAATATCGACTATGTAGACCTTTTTCCTATTCTCTGGATTTCCCGTTTCGGAGACATAGTCCTTTATTTCCTTGATCGGGATTTCTTTACATACTCCATCCATGAAAGTTACAATCGCTTTTTCTTCAACGCCATATTTCATTCTTGTAATTACGGAAGTAACAGGAATAATGCCAACAGGTAGTAAGTCTTTATTTACAAAACCATTTAAAAATGAGCTTTTACCAGCCTTGAATTGGCCTAAAATGGCAATATCAAGGTATTGGTTCTGGTCAGCAAAGTTTTTAACGCTTTGTAATGTCTTTTTGAGAGAATTCAGACAGAAATCATCGCAGACTGACTGAATTTCCTTAAATATTTCCTTTGCACTTAAGATTTGACTGCCGTTTACATCCATTTCTAAATACCTCAACTCATAAAATAGAAATGTTATCGCTAAAATTCTAAAGTCATATGGTATCATGTCGTAAGTTTTAATCAGCCTTACCCATAAGTGCATATCAGACTTCATAATCATTTCTACTTGTCTCTATTTCATTTAGCTTGTCATTTCTGCCTTATCTTCACCGTTAAGCTGTTCTTTTCCATATTTTACAACATGTACATCTGTTACCATGATAAGTCCTTCGTTTACCATTTCTTCTATGACCGGAATTGCCTTTTCTATCCTTTCGGGTATATCGATCACCTCAACAATGATTGGCAGACTTAAAGATAAATCAAGAATCCTAGTTGTATGAAGGCGTTTTTCCTGTCCAAACCCTTCGATACCTCTTGTTACAGTCACCCCAGCCATTCCGATCTCCCTTAATTTAAAAACCAGGGCGTGATAGAGGTTATGGCCTTTGTATTTTGAATCCTCACTGATGTAGATTTTTAGTATCTTGCATTTTCCACTGAGTTTCATAACAAAACCGCCTTTCTTATATTATTTTTATAAGTTTTCCCAATTCAAACCCCAGGATATAGCCAATAATGCCTATTAACAATGACCCTAGAACATAAATAAATGCGTTCAACTTCTCATTTTCCTGAAACAGGTTAAACCCTTCATACATGAAGGTCGAAAACGTAGTATACGCTCCCAAAAATCCGTCACCCAAAAGCAGATACATATTCCTGCTTGCATCCAGGCTGCTGACAAGCCCTAAAAGTATTGCGCCTGAGATGTTTATAATAAATGTACCAATTGGAAACGTAGTATTGGATTTTTCAGTGACTACCTTACCTAATCTATACCGTGCTAAACTTCCCAATGCTCCACCAATACCAACAAAGACCAAATCCATTTATTTCACCCCATCTTTAATTTCCTCGATCACATTTTCTTCCAATTCTTCTTTATCCTTTTTTACAAGCTTTGAAACAACTTCACGGGCAAGAACTATACCGAAATATGCTGCTGCAAGGCCAAGCATAGTTGATACGGTAATATATGAAATGGCCGAGAAGTAATCACCTTCATGTAATAGTCCTACTGTTTCCTTGCACAACGTCGAAAATGTAGTAAACGCCCCTAAAAAGCCTGTGGCTATGCCTAACCTTATACTTGCATCAAATTCCCAAACTTCAAATGCAATTGTTAAAACGAGAGCAAGAATAAAGCTTCCGGCTACATTAATTATAAGTGTGTTCAAGGGCACGTTTTCGTGGTAATGATATATGTGCACTCCTTTAATCAAATACCTCAGAACAGCCCCCAAAACACCTCCGATACCAATAAAGACATACTTTCGCATTTTATTTCATGTCTCCTATAATTTATTTCATATTCTACTTCTGTATACCCGGCTCACCAACACAATGCTTAGCTGCTTTCAGTCTTTTAATTCTTGATAAATAAAATTATTAGTCATACTTTTTAACCCCAAATACAAAAACTCCTACAAATAACATATAACAGTTATTCGTAGGAGTCATCAGCATTGTTGCGTTTAAAGGTGAACTCCATCACCTTTGCTTCAAATTCATTATAGCATACTGGCAATTATCATGCCATAAGTATATTTGTAAAGGGTGCATAAAATAATCGTGGCTAAAATAATCGTGCACCATATATTTACATTCAAGCCACTTTTAACTTA
>WSSedL1CaDRAFT_10000634_pt1 | contig 23910 bp, 16 predicted proteins | sample WetSurSL1Cattail_FD_9464 | JGI IMG/M metagenome (IMG submission 9464)
TGCCGGCGTAAATCGGGCGCTCAAAGGTGTCGGGGCTGATGACCTTGCTCAGGTCAGAAATCTGGCCAACATCGAGTTTGGCGGCCACGCGGGGGGCAATGTTTTTGCCCGATGCGGTCGCGGCAAACAGGATGTGGCTGTAGCCGGACGCCAGCGCCACCACCTGGGCCATGACGTTTTCAGCCACACCATGGGCAAGGGTATCGGCATCAACGTGGATCACTTTGGCCACACCAGCCACCTGGGCAGCGGCACTTGCCACACCGGCAGCGTTGGCGCCAGCCACCAGCACATGCACATCACCACCACACTGGACGGCGGCGGTGATGGTGTTGAGGGTGGCGGGTTTCAGAGACGTGTTGTCGTGTTCGGCAATAACAAGAGAGGTCATGTGTCTTCCTTCAATCTGTGGGCTCAGGCGTTGGGTCAGATGACCTTGGCTTCGGTTTTGAGTTTGGCAACCAGTGTGGCCACGTCAGGCACCTTGATACCGGCGCTGCGTTTGGGCGGCTCGGAAACTTTGAGGGTCTTGATACGTGGCGCCACATCCACCCCGAGGTCTTCCACCTTGATGATGTCGAGCGGCTTTTTCTTGGCCTTCATGATGTTGGGCAAGGTCACGTAACGCGGCTCGTTGAGGCGCAGGTCAGCGGTCATGACCGCTGGCAGGCTGACACTGAGGGTTTCAGCGCCGCCGTCGATTTCGCGAGTGATGTTGGCTTTGCCGTCTGTCACCTCAATTTTGCTGGCGCAAGTGACTTGCGGCAGGTCCGCCAGGGCAGCGAGCATCTGGCCGGTCTGGTTGCAATCGTCGTCGATGGCTTGTTTGCCCAGAATCACCAGGCCCGGTTGTTCCTTGTCAACCAAGGCCTTGAGGATCTTGGCCACCGCCAGCGGTTGTAACTCGGCCGCGGTTTCCACCAGGATGGCGCGGTCGGCACCAATGGCCATGGCGGTGCGCAGGGTTTCCTGGCATTGGGTGACACCACACGAGACTGCGATGATTTCGGTGGCGATGCCCTTTTCTTTCAGGCGCACCGCTTCTTCGATGGCGATTTCGTCAAACGGGTTCATGCTCATTTTGACGTTGGCAATATCTACACCGGTGTTGTCCGACTTGACCCGGACCTTCACGTTGTAGTCCACCACGCGTTTGACTGCGACCAGGACTTTCATAAAAACGTCTCTCCAAAGTAAAAATGAATGGCAAAAAAACACCGTGCACCGGTCAATTCAGTTGACGTGCACGTCAATCCGGGCATTCTATGCGGGCACACCCGCCAGCCGGGTCAAGCCACAGACAATCCACCAAAAAACCGATAAAAGAACGATCGTTCTATTTTGAGTATACCCAACACTTCACGTTGGACTCAAGCAGGTCGTTGATGAATGACCCGTTGTGGGAAAGGAATCTCAATCTGGTTGTCACGCATCAGCTGCAAAATCGCCAGATTGATCTGCGAGCGCAGATTGTCGCTGCCGTTCTCAGGGTCACGAATCCAGTAGCCAAGCCGGAACTCCAGCCCGTCGGCGCCAAAATTCATCAGCGCGACCGCCGGGCCGGGCTCCTGCAGCACCCGTTCTTGCATCGACGCCGCCTGCAGCAACAACCGTGTGACCAATTCCACATCACTCTCGTACCCCACCGACACGGTGGTGGACTGCCAGACCTTGGGGTCGGCCAGCGAGAGGTTTTCCACCCGGCTGGTGATCAACATTTCGTTGGGCACAATCGACTCGCGGCCACTGAGTGAACGAATCACGGTGTAACGCGCGTTGATCTCGGTGATGACACCGCTGAAGTTGTCCACCTGCACCGTGTCACCAATACGCATGCTGCGCTCAGCCAGAATGACAAAACCCGACACGTAATTGGCCGCCAGCTTCTGCAGGCCAAAACCGATCCCGACCCCCACCGCACCACCCAGCACCGACAGTGCCGACATGTCAATGCCCACCGCCGACATGGCCAGCAGCAGACCAACAAACATCAGCAATGCCTTGGCCGCATTGCTGAAGGCCTTGCGCAGGCTCAGCTCACCGCCGGTCACGTGGCGCAGCAGCTTGGACTCAAGCGCCGAAGAAATCCACAAGGTGATGATCAGCACCAACCCGGCGGTGAGTGAACCCTCAATGACCTTGCGAACCGACAGCTGGCTGGAACCCACTTTCCAGCTGATCTGGTCCAGCTCATCCATCACCACCGGCAATAAACCACTGACCCACAGCACCATGGCCAGCCAGGCCACCCATGAAATCGTTCGCTCCAGAAAACGGATCAACGGTGTTTCTTTGAATGCTGCCTGCAGTACCTTGACCCCCAGACGGATCACCAGCAGCGACAGCAGCACCGGTATGGCAATCTTGAACGCCGCCAGTGGCAGGATATGGCCCAGCAACAGGCGCGCCAGATGCGCTAACGCCAACCAAAGCGCCGGAAACAACACACCATCCACAATACGCCGACCAAAGGTGATGCTGTTGGCTTCCCGGCCAACAAAGGCCTTGGCGGCCAAGTGGGCCAGCAGCCAGGCCAGCAGCGCGCAGGCCGCCAGCACCGCCAGTTCGATCAGGGTGCTGGTCTTTGCCAGCGCCTCCAGCCAGGATTGCAGGTCGTCGGGGTGCACCTCAGACATCGGCCATCACCCGGATATGCGCTTCAACGCTACGTGCCAGCGGGCCCATCACATAACCACCTTCCAGGCAGCTGATGACCCGCCCCTGTGCATGGCGCCGCGCCACATCCATGATGCGGCTGGTCATCCAGGCATAGTCGTTTTCTGTCAGGCCGAGCTGGCCCATGTCATCCTCACGGTGGGCATCAAATCCGGCGCTGATCAAGATCAATTCAGGTTGAAACTCTTCCAGGCGCGGCATCCACGCGGCTTCGATCATTTCGCGGATTTCCATGCCCTTGGTATAGGCCGGCACCGGCAGGTTGACCAAGTTGCTGGCGTTGGAGTGCTCCCAGCCCAGNGGNTAAAACGGGTGCTGGTAAAAACTCACCATCAAAATNCGCTCATCTCCCTTGACGATGTCCTCNGTGCCGTTGCCGTGGTGCACATCAAAATCGACAATCGCCACGCGCTGCAGGTTNTGCCGCTCCAGCGCGTATTTGGCGGCAATCGCCACGTTGTTGAAAAAACAAAACCCCCCCGCCTTGTCGCGGCAGGCGTGGTGTCCGGGCGGGCGCACTGCACAGAAGGCGGTGCTCATCTCACCGGCCAGCACCGCGTCCACGGCATCGGTGGCCGCACCCACCGCATGCAGAGCGGCGGTCCAGGTGTGGATGTTGATGCTGGTGTCGGGGTCGATCTGCAGGTGGTCGGCGCCCCCCGCAGCGATCTCTTCTTTGAGTTCGGCGTTGAGCCCACGGATCGCGGCCACATACATGCGGCCATGGGCCAGCTCGATGTCAGAGGTGGATGCTGGCGTGGCCTCGCGGCGCTCCAGCGCCACGTCCAGGCCACTGATCAGCAACCGGTCATCAATGGCGTCCAGCCGCTCAGGGCACTCCGGGTGCCCTGGCCCCATTTCATGTTTGCGAAAGCTCGGGTGTGTAAAGTAACCGGTCATTGACATACAGGTTTGTCTCCTGGAATGATTTTTTGGTAAGGTTACCTGATGGATATACAAACAAAGCTTACAGCCCTGGTCAATCAGCTTAACACGGTGATTGTTGGCAAATTTGACCAGACCCAAGATTGTGTAGCGTGTTTGTTGGCGGGTGGTCACCTGCTGATTGAGGACGTGCCGGGCGTCGGCAAAACCACTCTGGCGCATGCGTTGGCGCGCACCTTTGGCCTGGACTTCTCGCGGGTGCAGTTCACCGCCGACCTGATGCCCAGCGACTTGCTCGGGGTCTCGGTGTATGAGCGCAGCCAGGAGGCTTTTGTGTTCCACTCCGGCCCCCTGTTTGCCCAGGTGCTGCTGGCAGATGAAATCAACCGCGCCAGCCCCAAAACCCAAAGTGCGCTGCTGGAGGCGATGGAAGAAAAACAAGTCAGCATCGACGGCCAGACTCGGCCGCTACCGACACCGTTTTTTGTCATCGCCACACAAAACCCGATGGACCAAGTCGGCACCTACGCGCTGCCCGAATCGCAGCTGGACCGGTTCCTGATGTGTATCTCGCTCGGTTACCCGAGCCGCGAGGCCGAGCGCCAGTTGCTCGACGGCGCCGACCGACGCGACCTGGTCGACGCCCTGCCCAGCCTGCTGAGTCCGGCCGAGTTACTGCAGTTGCAAAACCAGGTGCTGGCGGTGTTTGCCAGTGGACCNCTGCTGGACTATGTGCAAGACCTACTCGCCGCCACCCGCTCCGGACGCTGGTTTGTGCAGGGTTTGAGNCCACGTGCCGGGATTGCGGTGTTGCGCGCCGCCAAGGCACGCGCCCTGTTGAACGGGCGCGACTATGTGGCACCCGACGATGTGCGCGCNATCNTGCCGCAAACCATCGCCCANCGGCTGATCCCCAGCACCGATGCCAACCGCGGCGCGCGCGCGCAGGTACAAGCGATGCTGGATGCAGTGCCACTTCCATGATGACTCCCCCGAAGCGCCTCTGGCGCCTCCCCCTCAAGGGGGCGCACCTGGTGGCCTGGCAAAGCCAGTTCCACGGGTGCCCTGGCATAAAACCCGGCAACGACACCTGAATGACCGCCCCCCGAAGCGCCTCTGACGCCTCCCCCTCAAGGCGGCGCACCTGGTGGCCTGGCCGCCCCAGCGCCACAGCTGCGCTGATCTGGAACCCAGTTGTGCGGCTGCGGGCGCGGTTTGACCGCTGGTGGCAGGCACGCTTGCCCCCCGCCGACAGCGTGACCCTGACTCAGCGCACGGTCTACATCTTGCCCACCCGCCCCGGCTGGATGCTGGGCCTGACGCTGCTGGTGCTGCTGCTGGCGTCCATCAACTACCAGCTCAACCTGGGTTACCTGCTGACCTTTTTGCTGGCGGGCTGCGCGCTGGTGGCGATGCATGTGAGCCATGCTAACCTGCGTGGAATCACTATGACCCTGATAGCACCTAGCCCAGTATTTTTGGGGGCTACAGCGGCATTTGACATCAAAATCCTGAACCACAGCAAGCGCGCCCGTCCGGCCCTGGCGCTATCCGTTCACAGCACCCAGCAGTGGGTCCACACCGATCTGGCACCGCTGTCACAGGCAGGGGTGCAACTGGCTTGGTTACCCGGCCAGCGTGGCCTGCACCCGCTGCCAACATTGAGTGCGCAGACCCTGTTTCCGCTGGGCACCTTCCGGGTCTGGACCCTGTGGCGACCCGCCGCCCAGCTGCTGGTCTACCCGCAACCCGAAACCCAGCCGCCGCCCCTGCCAGATGGTGCATCCGAGACCGGCCACGGCCCGACACGCACCGCGCCGCACCACCATGGCGAGCCCGACAGCATCCGGCCCTACCGGCGCGGTGATCCACTGAAAAACATCCTTTGGAAACAAGTCGCCAAAACCGGCGCGCTGGTCAGTCGCGACAGCGTGGCGGCGCAGCAGCATGACCTCTGGCTCAGTCGCCCGCTGACCAACCTGGCCCACCCCGAGCAGCAACTCAGCCGCCTGTGCGCCTGGATTCTGCGGGCCGACCAGCTAGGCCTGCGTTACGGCCTGCGCTTGGGCGCCGAGAACATCGGACCCGATCACGGGCCGCTGCACCTGGAACGTTGTCTGCGGGCGCTGGCTTTGGCATGAAACGACTCAGCACCTTGACCCACCTGCCGCGTGAGACCCGCGACACCTTATTTATGCTGCTGGTGATCGGCTGGGTGGTGGCGCCGATGCTGGGCGAGTTACCGCTGTGGTGTGGGCCGCTGACCGGTGTGGTGATGCTGTGGCGTGGTGTGCTGGCCTGGCGTGGTCAACCCCTGCCCTCGCGCTGGTGGCGCCTGGGCCTGCTGGTGTTGGCCGTGGGTGCCACGCTGATGTCGTTCAGAACCTTGCTCGGGCGCGATGCCGGGGTGACCCTGGTGGTGGTGCTGCTGGCGCTCAAAACCCTGGAGTTGCGCGCCCAGCGCGACGCCTTTGTGGTGTTTTTCCTGAGCTTTTTCCTGATGCTGACCAACTTCTTCTACTCGCAGTCGCTGCTGACCGCAGCCGCCATGTTGCTGGCGCTGCTGGGTTTGTTGACGGCGCTGGTCAATGCCCACATGCCAGTGGGCCGCCCGCCTTTGTGGCAGTCGGCGCGCATCGCTGGCGGCATGGCGCTGCTGGGAGCGCCGATCATGCTGATGCTGTTCCTGCTTTTTCCGCGCATGGCGCCGCTGTGGGGTCTGCCGGGGGATGCAATGACCGGTCGCAGTGGCTTATCCAACGAGATGGTGGTGGGCAACATCGCCAGTCTGGCGTTGGATGATAGCGTAGCCATGCGCATCAATTTCAGTGGCCTACCCCCAGCGCAAAGTGACCTGTACTTTCGAGGCCCGGTACTGTCCCGCTTTGACGGTGTGCGCTGGCGACCCAGCGACTCACCGGGCGTGTTGCGCGCTGCCGAGGCCGGTCTGCAGGTGCAGGGCCCGGCGGTGAATTACCAGATCACGCTGGAGCCCAACCAGCGTGCCTGGCTGCTGACGCTGGACGCCACACCCAGCGCACCCGAACTGCCACAGGGCCGCGCCCGCATGACAGCCGAGCTGCAATGGCAACAAGACCGCAATGCCACCGCGCTGCTGCGTTACCAGGCCACCAGCTACCCACAGTTCAGCTATGGCAAAAACCAGAACCCGGCGCAGCTGGCACCGTATCTGGCTTTGCCGACTGGCTTCAACCCACGCACGCTGGCACTGGCACAAACCCTCAAACGTGAAGCCCCCGCCGGTGATGGCGCCAATGGCTACCTGGTGAAAGCCGTGCTGGACAGATTGCGTACCGGCGGTTTTGTCTACACACTGGAGCCCGGTGTGTATGGCCGTGACAGCGCCGACGAGTTCTGGTTTGATCGCAAAACCGGGTTTTGTGAACACATCGCGGCGGGTTTTGTCATCCTGATGCGTGGCGCCGGGGTGCCAGCGCGGGTGGTGACCGGTTACCAGGGTGGTGAGCGCAACCCGGTGGACGGCTTCTGGACCGTGCGCCAGAGCGACGCCCACGCCTGGGCCGAGGTCTGGTTGCCCGGCCAGGGCTGGCAGCGGGTCGATCCGACATCTGTGGTGGCACCATCACGCGTCGGCAGCTTTGCCAGGTTGGAGGCACCGCGTGGTGTGCTGGCCAATGCCATCCTGGGCAATGTCAACCGACGCTTTGCGCTGAACATACGCGCCACCTGGGACGCGATCAACAACCGCTGGAACCAGTGGGTGCTGAACTACACCCAGGTCGACCAGCTCAATTTACTCAAAAACATCGGTTTTGAGGCGCCAAGCTGGGAAGACCTGATCTACTTGCTGTGCGCTTTGGTGGTGGGGGTGAGCCTGGTCGGCGCCGCCTGGACTGCCTGGGACCGGCAGCGACAAGACCCGTGGCTGCGCCTGCTGGGCCAAGCCCGTGTCCGGCTACAACGCGCCGGTCTGCCCGCGCCAGACAACAGCACCCCACGTGAACTGGCCGAGCAGCTTCGTACTCAAGGCCAAGCCGCCAAAGAGATTCGGGCAGTGATTGACTGGCTGCTGCGCCTGGAGGCGCTGCGCTACGCACCGCACCAGCAGCGCATCGGCATCCGGCGCCAGCTCACTACACTGCGACACGAACTCCGGCGATTACGCTGGGACGCCTACAACCCACACTGACCATGCCGCTGCCTGCCTTGAGACCATTAATTGCACTGCTTTTGATAGCTATCACCGCTTTACCCATCAGGGCTGAGGCCAAAAAACACCCACATCCAGTCAAAAAAACCAAAGTGGTGGCCAGCGCCCCCGTGCCCGGCCCGAGTTACGCCCAGCGCACCGATGCGATGTTGGCCGCCGACGAGATCGCCCAGCAGCGCGACCTGGACCCGGCCTGGGTGCGCCAGACACTGGGCCAAGCGCACTACATCCAGTCCATCGCCCAGGCCGCGACACCACCCGCTATGGGTGTCGCCAAAAACTGGCAGGTATACCGCAGCCGTTTTATTGAGCCCAAACGCATCCGCGCCGGTGTCGCTTTCTGGCAGGCACAACGCGACACCTTGTTGCGCGCCCAGGCACAAACCGGTGTGCCGGTGGAGATCCTGCTGGGCATCCTTGGTGTGGAAACCATCTACGGCCAGCAGATGGGCAACTACCGGGTGCTCGACGCACTGGCCACGCTGGCGTTTGACTTCCCCCGAAGCCACCCGCGCGCCGCTGCACGCAGCCTGTACTTCAAAGGGGAACTGGCGCAGTTCCTGAGCATGATGCAGCGCGCCGGTATCGACCCAACGCTGTGGCGCGGCAGTTACGCCGGTGCCTTGGGTCTGCCGCAGTTCATGCCCAGCAGTTGGCACAAATACGCGGTTGACTTTGACGCAGACGGCAAGGTCGACCTGTTAACCAGCCCGGGTGATGCGATTGGCTCGGTGGCCAACTACCTGGCGAGCTTTGGCTGGAAGCCGGGTCAACCGACCCACTTTGCGCTGAGTTTTGACACCACGCGGCTCGACTTGCCGAAGCTGCTGGCGCCAGATATCTTGCCGACCTTCAGCGCCACAGATTTTCAAGCCAAAGGGGTGATGCTGGAGGCAGCGGCGCAGGCCTACACCGGCAAACTGGCTCTGATTGAGCTGCAAAACGGTGATGCCCCACCCACTTATCTGGCCGGTACCGAGAACTTTTACGTGATCACCCGCTACAACTGGAGCAGTTACTACGCAATGGCGGTGATTGAACTGGGGCAGGCGGTGCTGAAAGCAGTCAACCAGAGTGATCCGGCCACCAACAACCCAGCCATCACAGCACCTGTCAGCCCGTGAGATAGCTACATTAAATATAGCTATAAGCCCTTATTCAATAAGGGCTAAGTGACAATAACCCCCTCAAACACCGGGTACAACTCGTCGACCCAGGTTTCAACCTCTTCGGCGCCAATCTGCAGAAAAGCCAGGCACTGCGAACCCGACTTTTCCCACTCGCGCTGGTTCTTGACACCTTCGTGGTGGGCCACCAAGTGGTCGGCAATGGCAGCGATCGCTACCAATTGGCGCACCTGCTGCGGCACGCGGGCATCGGTCAGTGACGAAAAATCATGGTGCAAGCGCACTGCGTAGACCACTTCGGCGGGCAAATGCCAGGTTTTAGCCACAATCGCGCCCACCACCGCGTGGTCGGTGCGGTGTGCAGCGTTTTCGGTCTGGACAAAGGTGCGATCCTGGCGCGCCATGGCTTCCACCAGGGTGCCGCTGTAGCCACGCACACCTTGCAGCATCACCGGGATGCCAACATGGAAAAACAGGCCGCAGGTTTTGCACATATCCAGGTCCAGCCCGTACATCTGCCCGGCAATGTGGGCCATGGCCAGCGAACGCCGGGTCGACGACTCCCAAAAATGCTCAATCAACGTCGGGTCGATGCGAATCGCATGGCGCAACAAAAAACCGGTCAGGATTGTTGCGGTGGGTTTGACGCCCAGCATGGAGATGGCCTGCACCACCGAATGGACCGGTTCACGGCGTGCGTACAGCGAGCTGTTGGCGACCCGGAGCAAAGCCGCCGCCATGGCCACGTCGCCACCGGCAATCTCAGCCACCCGCTGCGGGTTGGGGTCGGCCTGGGCCAACTCGTTTTGCAGCTGTACCAGCAATTGCGGGCACGGCGGAATAACAATATCTTTGACCGGACCCGCATCACGTGCGGCGTCCAGTTCTCGGTTCAAGGCTCGGATAGACATGGGGGGGACTCCTGAACCCCGATTATTGCCACGAAACGCAGGTCAGATACCCCTCCAGATCAAACAGTGGCATGTCTTTGATCCAGCCGTGTTTGTCCCTGGCGCACATGCTGCTCAAACGCATTGGCGCTCAATGAGCGCGAAAAATAGTAACCCTGCAACTCGTCACAGCCCAGCGCCTTGAGCTGCGCCGCCTGCTGCTGGTTCTCAACACCTTCACCCACCAGACGCATGCCCAGGGCGTGGCCCAGCGCAATAATGGAACGCACGATGGCCATGTCAGCGTCGTCGTCGAGCATGCTTTGCACAAACGACTGATCGATTTTTAACTCATCAATGGGGAAACGCTTGAGGTAGGCCAGGCTGGAGTAACCGGTGCCAAAGTCGTCAATCGACAGCTGCAGGCCAAGCGCCTTGATGGCGAGAAGTTTTTCGCTGGCTGCGACCGGGTCGGCCATCAAGTGTGACTCGGTGATCTCCAGCACCATACGCCGGGGGTCACATTTGTAACATTCGATGCAATATTGCACCAGGCCCAGCAGCCCCGGGTCGGCCAGCTGGACGGTTGACAGGTTGATCGACATGTCCAGCGTGTCCAGCCCCATCAACTGCCAGGCGGCTTTTTGCCGGAATGCCTCGTTCATCACCCAGCGGCCAATCGGCTGGATCAGGCCACACTCTTCCGCCACCGGGATAAACCGGGCAGGCAATATTTGTCCCAGTTCGGCACTGTTCCAGCGCAGTAAAGCCTCCACACCCACCACCTGTTGCGTATGTGCATTGACCCGAGGCTGGTATTCCAGGTAAAACTCGCCGCGTTCCAGTGCCAGGCGCAAATGCTGCTCGAGCGACTGCCGCTCACGAATGGCCACATCAATCGAGGCATCAAACACCCGAGCCGCATCGCGACCCGCGTTTTTGGCCTCGTACATGGCAGCATCGGCGCGGCGCATCAGCTCCACCAGGTCATGTCCATCGGTCGGAAAAATGGCAATGCCAACACTGCACGACACCCGCAGTTCATGACCATGCACCTGATGCGGCTGGCGAATCAGCGGAATCAGGCGCTGCTCGGCCTGCCAATGTGCCTGGGCACCATCCTGCAGGTGACGCAGGATCACCACAAACTCGTCTCCGCCCAGGCGGCTGACCAAATCACCCGCACGCACCGACTGCTGCAAACGCTGCGCCACCGACTGCAGCAAGCCGTCGCCAATGTGATGACCCAGGGTGTCATTGATGATTTTGAAACGGTCCAAGTCAATGAACAACACCGCCACACATTCACCGGTGGCGCTGGCTTGCTTCAGAGCAGCATCCAGCATTTCGACACACAAAGCGCGGTTGGGCAGCTCGGTCAACACGTCGTGGTGGGCCAGGAACTTGACTCGTGCCTCGGTGCGTTTGCGGTCGGTGATGTCGACGGCGATACAAATATAGTGCGAGATATCCTCTTGCATGGACGACTCGCGCAATGCCGAGATCATCAACCAGGCCGGGTAGGTTTCACCGGTGCGTTTGCGCAGCAGCACCTCGCCCTGCCACTCGTTGCGTTTCTGGATGGTGCGGGTCATATCGGCAAGCACAGCGGCGTCCATCGCGTCAGGGACATCGTCAGTCGCTGTGTGCTGCTCGTGCCCGAGCAGGCGCCCCAGATGCTCCCCCACCACCTCGTAAAAGTCGTAGGAGGTGGCGCGGCAATACGCGCGATTGACACTAAGCACCTTTTGCTGGCTGTCCAAAATGATGATGCCCTCGCTGGAGGCCTCAAACACCTTGGCCCACAATTCCATGCGCTGCTCCATGACCTTGAGCACGTTGATCGGGGTGAAGGTGGTCAGCACCGCGTCCTGCCCCTGAAAGCTCAGACGCCGCGCTGACAACACCGCCCACGACGCCTCCGCACCACCCAACCAGCGCACTTCGAACTCGTTGATCTGCTCACGGTCGTAGAGTTGCTGGAAAAAGCGCGAACGCACACCGGGCTCCAGGCCCTTGTGCCAGGGGTCGGTGGTACAACCCGCCAGCCAGGGCTGGGCGGCTTCGTTAGCATGTAACACCTGATGCTCGGGAATCGAGGTGACCATCATCGCCACCGGGATCGATTCCAGCAGCTCGGCCTGGGCCAGTGCTGCACGTGCGTTGGCGGCAAGTTCTTCACGCGCCGAGCGGTCCTGGTCAAGCTGCGCCAACATGCCATTAAAAGTGCGCACCAGATGGCCAATTTCATCCTGGCTGTCCCACTGCGCGCGCAGGTTGTAGTTGCCGCTCTGGCGCACGTTGTTGGCCACAGCTGCCAGCTCTTTCAGGGGTTTGGCAATCAGCCGTGCCACGGTATACACCACACTCAGGATCGCCAGCAGCAGCGCCAGTGCGGTGCCCAGATGCAACCACATTTTGTGAAACAAGGCCTTCTCCCGGGCCTTCAGCAAACCGTCCAGAGCTTGTGAGGATGCAACCCAGGCCTGGTTCAGCGTGTCCAGCGCGTCCCCATGGCTGCTGGCATAGATCTGGCGTTCTTGTACTGTGGTGCCGTGTTCGGACGCCCGTTGCACTTGGCTGAGCAAATCAGCCAGCCGAGCGTCGAGTTTTTCCCGCTGCGGCTGCAAGGCCACCCGCAGCGCCGGACTGCCCGCCGCCAGCGCCTGGGCATAGTCCGAGGTGATGCCCTGGCGAACGGCATCGAGCCGCCCGGCCAGAATCAGCAAGGTGGTGCTGTGCAAGGACGAAGCCTGCACAGAATTCGGCGGTTGTCGGCTGACCGCCCGAGCGGTATCCAGCAACACATCCACCAGCTCAGGAAAACGCAGCACCACCAACGACATGTTGTAGTAACTGTCCAGGTCGGGGTCGAGGATCAGGTTCGACTGGTTGCCCACCGTGGTGATCAATGCGCGAGCGCTGGTGGACACCGGTTTGAACGATGCAGGGGCAGCAGCACTCGGCGCATCAAGGCTGGCGACAAAGGCCTGGCTGTCGGCCTGCGCGTTAAGCCGTTCGTCGTACAACGCCTGCTGTGACGCCAACGAATGTCGGGCCGCCGTGGCATCAATCTGCGCCAGACTGGGCGTACCCACCTGAGGCATCAGCACATCACGCACCGCATTGGTGTAGGTGATGCCCACCATCTCCTTGCGGGCAAAGTCGATCGCCAAGTATTTTTCGTTAATCAGGATGCTGGAGACAAAAATCACCGCTGTCAGGTCCAGCAGGTAAATCAGTGTCAACTTGCGACTGACACTGAGACGGCCTAACCAAGCCGCTATCGGCCTGAACCGCCGTCGGAGCTGAGAGTGCATCGCCTGCTTCAGTCCCCTCACACGGGAGTCGGAATCAGAAAGTCCCGGCTGATGTGAGCCCCTAGGTCATTGACCCGGTCCAGAAACTGCGTCAAGTAGGCATGCAAGCCGGTTGCCAGAATCTCGTCGATACGACCATATTCCAACTCAGAACGTAACTTGCCGGCGCGGCGCTGGGTCTCGGTCGACTGGTCATTGGCCACCATTTTCAGGTTACTCACCACCTCGTTCAGGCTGGAGTGAAGGCTGCGCGGCATGTCGGGGCGCAGGATCAGCAGTTCGGCCACACGCTCGGGTTTGATCACGTCACGGTAGACCTTGCGGTACACCTCAAAACCGCTGACACTGCGCAAAATGGCGCTCCAGTGGTAGAAGTCGTACTCTTGGTCCTTCACGTTGACGGTGCCGTAAAAGTCACTCTCGACGGCGTGAAACTTGACGTCAACCAGACGTGCGGTGTTGTCGGCACGCTCAAGGAAGGTCCCCAAACGCATGAAGTGCAGTGCCTCGTCCATCAGCATGGTGCCTACGGTGACACCACGCGACAGGTGGGAGCGGAACTTGACCCAGTCAAAAAACTGCGCCGGATCGTCCTCGAACTCCCTGTCCTTGACCTTGCGTTTGACTTCGAGCCAGGTCTGGTTGAGTGTTTCCCATACCTCGGTGGTGAGTGCGCCGCGCACGGCACGGGCGTTTTCACGCGCTGCAGTCAGGCAAGACAGGATGCTTGATGGGTTGCTTTCGTCCTTGACCATGAAGTCCATCACCTTCCTGGCGTTGATCTCTCCGTGTTTTTCCTTGTAGCTGAACATCAGCTCGCTGATCGACAGCAAGCCCTGCCAACCGGACAGCGCCACGGCGTCGGACTGCGGCAGCAACGAGGTTTGGTAATTGACATCGAGCAAACGTGCGGTGTTCTCCGCACGCTCGGTGTAACGGTTCATCCAGAACAGGTGATCAGCGGTTCTTGACAGCATAGGTGGCTTTCTTGAGGTTCTTGGCGGTCAGGTCGCAGACGTGTCGACGCTGGTCTGGGTCTGTGATTGCGATTGCGCCGCACGGGCCGCCGCAGAACGGTCATCCTCCAAAATCCAGGTGTCCTTGGTGCCACCGCCTTGCGACGAATTAACCACCAAGGAGCCTTCCTTCAAGGCCACACGCGTCAGGCCACCGGGCACCATCTGCACCGTCTTGCCACTGAGCACATAGGGCCGCAGGTCAATGTGACGTGGGGCGATGCCGCTCTCAACAAAGGTCGGGCAACTCGACAAACTCAGCGTAGGCTGGGCGATGTAGCCCGAAGGGTTGGCGGCCACCGCTTTTTTGAAATCTTCGACCTCTGCCTTGGTGGCAGCCGGACCAACCAACATGCCGTAACCACCGGCACCGTGCACCTCTTTGACCACCAGGTCTTTCATGTTGGCCAGCACATAACCCAAGTCGTCCTTGTTGCGGCACATGTAGGTTGGCACGTTGTTGAGGATTGGTTTCTCGCCCAGGTAGAACTCGATCATCTTGGGCACATAAGGGTAAATCGATTTGTCGTCGGCGACCCCTGTGCCCACGCCGTTGCAGATGCTCACATGCCCGGCCTTGTACACATCGAGCAAGCCAGCGCAGCCCAGCGTGGACTTAGGGCGAAACACCGTGGGGTCCAAAAAGTCGTCATCCACACGGCGATAGATCACATCCACCCGCTGCGGGCCACGCGTGGTGCGCATGTAACAGAAGTTATCCTTGCAGAACAAGTCCTGGCCTTCGACCAGCTCAACCCCCATCTGCTGCGCCAGGAAAGCGTGCTCGAAATAGGCGCTGTTGTACATGCCGGGAGTGAGCACCACCACGGTCGGTTCAGCGGTGGTGGCTGGGCTGCTTTCACGCAGCGTCTCCAGCAGCAAATCGGGGTAATGGGCGATCGGTGCCACGCGGTGCATGCTGAACAGATCGGGGAAAAGCCGCATCATCATCTTGCGGTCTTCCAGCATGTAACTCACGCCGCTGGGCACGCGCAGGTTGTCTTCGAGCACGTAGTACTCACCCTTGCCCTGGGCATCGGGTGCACGCACCATGTCGATGCCTGAAATCTGTGAATACACCTGATTAGGGACATCCACCCCCATCATCTGTGGGCGGAACTGGGCGTTTTTCTCGATCTGTTCGCGCGGGATCAACCCGGCTTTCAGAATCTCTTGCTCGTGGTAAATGTCGTGCAGAAAGCGGTTCAATGCGTTGACACGCTGAGCCAGACCAGCTTCAAGAGTACGCCACTCGTTCGCCGGGACAATGCGCGGAATCAGGTCAAACGGAATCAGCCGTTCGGTGCCAGCACCGTCCTCGTCTTTGTCGCCATACACCGCAAAGGTGATGCCGACACGGCGAAAAATCATCTCAGCTTCTTCACGGCGTTTGGCCATCATGTCGCCCGGTTGCCGGGCTAACCACTCGTCGTAAATCTTGTAGTGATCGCGAATCTGCGCGCCATGGGTGAAGAACTCATAGGGCAACTGCGTGTACATCTCGTCGAATTTCTGCATGAATTTCTTCTCCTGACCACAGGATAGCAATCTTTGGGCCAATAACCCGGGGTGATCACCCAATCTTCTCATCCATGTTCTTCCATTTCCTCCGTTCAAAACAAAAAACTTGGACAAGGTCGGGCCATCAACTCATGGAACCTGATGCTGCCAATATCGTCTGTCCACCTCGCGCTGACAGCGCAACTCCCCCGCCAGCCACGACTGCCAGGTAATGGCACCACAATGGGGCGTATCAACAAGCTTGGTACCCTGCTCCTGATAACGCACCAAAACAGGGGCAGCTGGATGGCCAAAGCGATTTCTGTAGCCTGATTGCACCAATGCCAGGCTTGGCCGAATGGCATCCAGAAAGGGCGCGCTGCTCGACGATTTGCTGCCGTGGTGCGGCACCAGCAAGACATCTGCACGTAGTTTTGACGCGGCGTCTAACTCCCCACCGGCCAGCGCTTGCACCAATTGGGATTCCTGCGGCTGTTCGATGTCGCCCACCAACAGAGCGGTGTGCTGGCCGTTGGAGATGCGCAGCACGCAACTCAAGGCGTTGGTTTTTTTGACTTGCCCGTAATCACTCGCCTGCGGGTGCAGCACCTCGAAGTCCACCCCGTCCCACGACCAGCGCTGGCCAGCCACACAGCGCGTGGCCGGGCGCTGTGTGACCAAGCCGTCCTCACCGGCCATGGAGCTGATCAGCTGGGCCTGCGGCTGCATCGTCAGCACCGCCTGGGCGCCGCCGCTGTGGTCGCTGTCGCGGTGACTAAGCATCAGGGTGTTGAGCCGCACACCCAAAGTCCGCAACAGCGGCACCAGCACACGTTGACCAGCATCACTCTCGCTGCTGAAACGTGGGCCGGCGTCGTACAACAACGCATGTCGGTGCGTGCGCACCAGCACCGCACTCCCCTGCCCGATGTCTGCCGCCAACAACTCAAACTGGCCGACCGGAGCTTGGGGTGGCTGCCACAACAGCACCGGCAACACCAGTGGCAGCGCGGCCAGGCGCAGGCTCCAGGGCAGGCGCAAGGCCAGCAACAGACCGCCCAGCACCGCCGCCGCACCGGCCCACCACGGCGTCTGGGCCACCCAGAACACCGCCCATGGCCAGCTCGCCAGCCAGCGCAACACCTCGCCCAGCAGGTTGATGACCCAGGCCGCCCAGACCCACAGCCCCGGCAACACCACACCCAACATGGCCAGGGGTGTCACCAGCAGCGTCACCACCGGAATGGCCAGAGAATTGGCCAACAAACCCACCAACGAGACTTGGCCAAACAGCAGCAAACTCAAGGGTGTGAGTGCTAGCGTGATCACCCATTGCTCCCGAAACATAGAGACGAATCGGCCTCTAGCCCTTTTATCTATTGGTCTAGTAGCTCCCGAATCTGAAGCAAACAAAACACCCACGGCCACAAAACTCAACCAGAAGCCCGCCTGCAACAGGGCCCACGGGTCCAGCGCTACCACGGCCGCACAGGCCAGCAGCCACACCTGCGGCCACGGCCAACGCAAACCCATCCATCGCAGTGCGCCCACGGTGGCCAACATCAGCACCGTGCGCTGCGCGGGCACACCCCAGCCGCTGAACAAGGCATAAAGCGCTGCCAGCGTCACCCCGCCGATCAACGCCGCGCTGGGAGCACTCCACCACAAACACAGCCGCGTTGAGCGCCGCCACAGCCAGCCCACCAACGCAGCAGCCAACCATGCAAACATAGTTATATGGAGGCCCGAAATGCTCATTAAATGCGCCACGCCGGTGGCGCGAAACACATCCCAGTCAGAGCGCTCAATCGCGCCCTGATCGCCGGTGACCAGCGCGGCGAGTACACCGGCCGCACGGGGGTCGGGCACGCTGGCAAAAATAGACGTGCGCACCCGCTGACGCAGTCGGTCCACCGGGTGCTGCCAGGTTTGTCCCAGGTATTGGGGGGCGGGGTCCCGGCGGCCAGCGCGCACATAACCAGTGGCCAACACACCCTGCTCCCAAAGCCACAACTCGTAGTCAAAACCGTGCGGATTGACGCCACCGTGTGGCGCCTTGAGCCGCACGGTGAACTGCCAACGTTCACCCGCTTGCAAGCTGGCAGGACTGCGCTGCAACTCACCCATCGAGTCACTGGCGCCATCACCCTGGCCAAACACACCGCTGTACCAAGCCAGCTCCAAGCGCTTTGGCAGCCGCACCGGCTGCCCATCCAGCCAAGCCGAGCCCTGCTCAAAACGAAAACGCATGCCCCCTTCAAAAGACTGCGGTAAACCGATCACCACACCGCTGACTGCAATGTCTCGCCCCTCCAATGCGGGCGCCAAGGCCGAGTGGGTAAAAACACTGGCGCGCAGACCAGTCATACCAAAAGCCAACAGCGCCAAAGCCAGGCAACTGGCCAGCGTTGTGGTGCGCCAAGATGCTCTTAAATATGTAGCTATTACCCCATACATCAAAAGGGCTAGAAGCACAAAAAGCACATAAGTTTGGGGTAACCACAACTCTGGCTGTAACAACTGCAGGGCACTACCTGCCAAGACCCCCAACAGTGCAGGTGTCAAACCATGCAGCCGCTGCGCCAGCGTATGGGTTGGAAAGGCAGGAAGCTCGGACATGAGCGCATGCTACCGCTGCGTGTTTGAGAATTGCCAGAGCCGGGCTGCTGGTGCAGGGTGCACAGCGTGGCGGGGACTATCAGCCGTTCACACTATCACGGCTTGGGGTGCCGACTTTGTCCAACGTTGCATCCGATGGGCCTTATTCCGATTTCAAATCAGTCATGTCCAGGCGCGAAACCGATTACAGTGCGGCAGCACGGCAAGGCCGAGCAACAACACGGATGGTTTAAAGATAGCGCTAACGCATGGGGCTACGTGGCGGTTGGTGAGACTGATGCTGCGCCTGACGCCCCGCCGCAAGCCAGCCCACGCCGTGCTGGGCCGGTTCAATATGCAGGACGCGGTGCTCACCTCCCACCATGGCTGAAATAGCCGCCATGATGACGGCAATGTCCTCCTCCGGAATGCCCTGATCATCAACCGGCAAGGCTGAAGGTGTAGGCGCTGCCACTATCGGCGCCGGGGCGACTCGACGCACAGTCACCCAGTCAGCCAGGCGGTTGAGCAGCGGGAAGCCGGTGAGCAGCAACCCAATGAACGAAATGACGACAAAACTCAGTAAAAAATCAATCAGGCTGAGGATCAGTGCACCTTGCAGAGTGTCGGGAATAAGCGCTGTTGTCATGTTGGTGCTCCTGCTGCTTAAACCACACCAATCAGCGCCAGCATGATCCCGCCCGAGATCGCGGTGCCAAATACCCCCGCCAGGTTGGGGCCCATGGCGTGGTAGATCAGGAAGTTTTTCGGGTTCTCTTCGTGCGCCACGATGTGTGAGACACGCGCTGCAATCGGCACCGAGGCAATCCCCGCCGAGCCGATCAGCGGGTTGATCTTGACCTTCAGAAACAGGTTCATGATCTTGGCGGTGACCACACCTGAGCCGGTGCCAAACATGAAGGCCACCAGGCCCAGCGCCACGATCTGCAACGTCTGCCAAGTCAGGAATTTGTCGGCGGCCATGGTCGAGCCAATCGCCACCGTCAGGATCAGGATGATGACGTTCATCAAACCACCGGCAGCGGTCTTGGCCAGGCGTTCGGTCACCCCCACCTCTTTGAGAAGGTTGCCAAACATCAGCATGGTGATCAGTGGCGCCACCGGCGGAAAGAACAGGTTGACGACGATGGCGATGACCAACGGGAAGGCAATTTTCTCGAGCTTGGTGACCTTGCGCAAATCCGCCATGCTGATCTGACGCTCGGCCTTGGTGGTGAGCAGCCGCATCACCGGCGGCTGGATCATCGGCATCAGCGCCATGTAGGAGTACGCCGCCACCGACACCGGCCCCAGCAGGTGCGGCGCCAGTTTCATGGTGACAAAAATCGCCATCGGGCCATCAGCGCCACCGATGATGCCAATGGCACCGGCTTCTGCCAGGCTGAAGCCCAGCAACTTGGCCAGAATCAGCGCCACAAAAATGCCCAGATGCGCACCTGCGCCCAGAATCACCAGTTTGGGATTGGCAATCATCGGGCCAAAATCGGTCATGGCACCCACGCCCAGGAAGATCAGCGGCGGGATGATCAGCTTGGCCACCCCTTCATAGGCATAGTGGAACAGGCCACCTTCCTTGACCACATAAAGTAGCGCAGAGATGGCTTGACCACCGGGCACATCGTCCGGCGGCCCCGGCACGTTGGCGACGATGCATGAGAAGCCGATGCCGATCAGCAGCAAGGGCTCATAGTGTTTGCTGATGGCCAGATAGATCATGATCGCACCGACCAGGATCATCACCAGATTGCCAAGGGAGAAATGGATCACCCCGGTCTGATCGAGCAGGGCGTGAAGAAAAATCGGGAGTTGATCCATAGCAGCATCCGTCTATCCGGGAGAACCAGCAACGGGTTTGGCGCCGAACGGCAGTTCCGGGCATTGTCAAAAGTGACGCAATGAGTATAGGGTATACCCCCATATTTATCCACCTTTCTAGCAGCGGGTCAGAGGTTGCGTCCTAAGATCAATCAATCTTGCTCCGCACAGTTGACGTCAGACCAAGCGCAAAGTTGACTGTTGTGGCTGCCACGGCTCCCGCTGGGCTGCGGCCCAATCTCTGTCCCGTTTTTGGGTAGGTGTTTTCACCAAGATTAGGGGAAATCCAAGGGTTTCCCCTTAATAAGCAAACGATTGCGCAATCGTTTGCGGACGTAGAATTCACTTCGAAGATGGCATAGATATATGCAGAACCCGTTGCCATCTTCAACAGGTCAGTGACCGATTGCCAGTTAAAACTTTAAGGAGCACCTCTCATGAAATTTACCCGTCGCGCTGTACAAGCAACCATTGCAGTTGGTTTATTGGGTGGACTGTTTGCTACACCCGGCTTTGCCCAAGACAAGCCCAAAGTGGCTCTGGTCATGAAATCTTTGGCCAACGAGTTCTTCCGCACCATGGAAGACGGGGCCAAGGCCCACAACAAGAACAACGCTAGCAAATACACGCTGGTATCCAACGGCATCAAGAACGAGACCGACACCGCCGCCCAGATTCGTATGGTTGAGCAGATGATTGCCCAGAAGGCCAACGCCATCGTGATCGCCCCAGCCGACTCCAAAGCTCTGGTGCCAGTGCTCAAGACTGCCATCGACAAAGGCATCCTGGTGGTCAACATTGACAACCGTCTTGACCCAGACGTTCAAAAAGAAAAAGGTATCCAGATTCCATTCGCTGGCCCAGACAACCGCGCAGGCGCCAAGCTGGTGGGTGATTACCTGGCCAAAACCCTCAAGTCAGGTGAAAAGGTCGGCATCATTGAAGGCGTTTCCACCACTTTCAATGCCCAACAACGTACCCTGGGGTTTCAGGATGCGATGAAGGCTGCCAATGTGACCGTGGTAGGCGTGCAGTCTGGCGACTGGGAAATCGACAAAGGCAATGTGGTGGCCTCAGGCATGCTGCGTGAACACCCTGATCTGAAGGCTTTGTTGGCTGGCAACGACAACATGGCTCTGGGTGCCGTGGCCGCCGTCAAAGCCGCAGGCAAAACCGGCCAGGTGATGGTGGTGGGTTACGACAACATCAATGCTGTCAAACCCATGCTCAAAGATGGCCGCATGCTGGCAACCGCCGATCAGTATGGCGCCAAACAAGCTGTATTCGGTATCGAAATCGCTTTGAAAGCGCTGGCCGAAAAGAAAAAACAATCGGAAATGCCTGCCGCCATCCAAACCGATGTGGTGCTGGTGACCAAAGACAGCAAGTGATCCAGGTCGTGCTGTGACAGTGGCATGAGAAAGGCTGCCCGTTGGCAACACAACTGGCAGCCTTGCCGACAAATCCGCTGTGTACCACTGACAGCCACCGCTGTACCCGACATCCGAAATATTGAAACCTGAACAGGCCCATGCCATGTCGCCCTCCAACGCCGCCCCTGCGCCCGTCCTGACGATCAACGACGTCGGAAAAACCTACGTCACGCCGGTGTTGCAGGGCGTCAGTCTGAATTTGTTACCCGGCGAGGTGCTGGCCCTGACCGGTGAAAACGGCGCAGGCAAAAGCACCCTGGCCAAGATCATTTGTGGGCTCGAATCAGCCAGCCAAGGCACGATGCTACTGACGGGCCAGGTGTTTGCACCGAGCTCCCGGCGCAACGCCGAGAGTTTCGGCGTGCGCATGGTGATGCAGGAACTCAGCCTGATCCCTACCCTGACGGTGGCAGAAAACCTGCTGCTGGTGGACATCCCGAACCGCGGCCGGTGGCAGGCCAGCTGGATCGACCGTGATCGCCTGAATGCGCTGGCAGCACAAAAACTGGCCAAAGTCGGTATGCAAACCATCGATCCAGACACATTGGTTTCGCAACTGGGCATTGGTCAACAGCAGATGGTGGAAATCGCCCGCAACCTGCAGGATGACACCCGCGTGTTGATTCTGGATGAGCCCACGGCCATGCTCACGCCGAGTGAAACACATCACCTGTTTGAACAGATCACACGGCTCAAGTCCCAAGGTGTAGCCATCATTTACGTATCGCATCGGCTGGAAGAATTGAAGGCCATTGCCGATACCCTGGCCGTCTTGCGCGACGGCAAACTCATTAAGGTCTGCCCGATCAACAGCGTCACCGAGGACGACATCGTCCAGTTGATGGTGGGCCACTCCGTCTCGCAGGATCTGGACCGACCGCGTCGGCCACGCGGCAAGCTGCTGCTCAGCGCCAAAAACATCGGCAGAGGCCGTTTGGTGAAAGACATCAGCTTAGACCTGTATGCCGGTGAGATATTGGGCTTGGCCGGCTTGGTTGGCAGCGGGCGCACCGAGGTTGCGCGTCTGTTATTCGGCGCCGACCAGAACGAACATGGCGAGATCACGGTGTTTCACAACACGCCCGGAGAACCGGTGCGGGCCAAGGTTAAAAAATGGTCCGCACCGCTGGCGGCTATTGCAGCCGGCATTGGCCTGATCACCGAGGACAGAAAGTCGCAGGGTTTGTTGCTGAGTCAACCCATTCGTGTCAATACCACCCTGAGTGATGTAGCGGCTGTCTCCAAAGCAGGTTGGCTGCAGCGCGCCCGAGAAGTCAACATTGTCAAAGCGCTGCTCCAGCGGCTGTCGGTGCGCTGCAACTCCATGGAGCAAGCCGTGGGCACCTTGAGCGGAGGCAACCAGCAAAAGGTCATTGTGTCGCGCTGGCTGCACAGAAACTGCGATGTGCTGCTGCTTGATGAACCGACGCGTGGCGTGGATGTGGGCGCTCGGGCGGATATCTACACCGAACTCGAACAAATGGCCCAGTCCGGCAAGGCCTTGCTCATGGTGTCGAGTGATCTGCGCGAATTGATGCAGATGGCTGACCGCATCGGTGTCATGAGCCATGGCAAGCTGGTCAACATTTTTGAGCGCGGTCATTGGACTGAAAAGTCCCTGCTGGCAGCTGCTTTCAACGATACCCATCAACCAGTGGAGCCGGTAGCTGCCTGAACCAGCTGACCCGTTCTGCCACTTTTACGATCCTCTGTTATGACTACCTCCACAAAACAAAACAGCACGGGCGCCACGCGCAGCCAACTGAGCACCTACCTGGGACTCGCGGCGGTCCTGGTCGGCATGGTGATCTTTTTTGGCAGTCTGAGCGAGTACTTTTTCAGTGCTGCCACCTTTTTGGCCATCGCCAACGAAATTCCGGCCTTGTTGGTCATGTCAGTGGGCATGACGTTTGTGCTGATCATTGCCGGCATCGACTTGTCGGTCGGGTCGGTGTTAGCCTTTTCCGCGGCTGCTGCGGCTAACGCCATTCTGCAGTGGCATTGGGGAAGTTTTCCCGCCACCTTGCTGGGGTTGGCTGTCGGTCTGGTTTGTGGCGCCATCACAGGATGGATCTCCGTGGCCTGGCGGCTGCCCTCCTTCATCGTTTCACTGGGCATGCTGGAGGCAGTACGCGGCGGCGCCTATGTCTTGACAGACTCACGCACGCAGTATGTGGGCGACGCCATGGCGGGTTTGGCGGTGCCGTGGATTGCCGGTATTTCCAGCGCCTTTTTTATTGCGGTGGTGCTGGTGTTTGTGGCCCAAGTGGTGCTGACCAAAACCGTGTTTGGCCGTTATGTGGTGGGCATCGGCACCAATGAAGAAGCCATGCGTCTGGCTGGCATCAACCCCAGTCCGATTCGTGTTGCGGTGTTTGCGGCCACCGGTTTGTTGGCCGGCCTGGCGGGCTTGATGCAATCGGCCCGCCTCGAAGCC
>WSSedL1CaDRAFT_10000635_pt1 | contig 23903 bp, 11 predicted proteins | sample WetSurSL1Cattail_FD_9464 | JGI IMG/M metagenome (IMG submission 9464)
ATTTCAGGATTACTCTTGATTCCCGCCATATTTTCATAATACCAAATCATCAAATCTCCCAAAAGCATCACGTGATTTTGAGAGTTCATTGTTGGATCAGCGGTATTTCCGTTCCATAATTCCCAGATAGTAGTCGCACCATTTTCGACCATATAACCCCAACTTGGATACGTTTTATTAGAAGCCAATTTATAAGCCAAATCTCCTCTTCCAAAATTGGTCAAGGTTCGCATCAAAAACTGTGTTCCAATAACTCCTGTGCTGATATGACCTTGTTTGGTCACTTCAACTTCGTGAGCCATATTTTGGAATACTTTCTTTTTTAAATTTTCAGGAACCATCCCGAAAGCCAAAGGCAAAACATTAGCTGTTACGGTATTATTAGCATAGCTATTCGTCGTGGTATTCAAATATTTTGCATTGAAAGCTTTTTTGATTCTTGTTGCCAAATCATCATAATGCGTACTATCAGCATCGGCATTTGCTATTTTGGCAAATTTTTTCATGATTCCCAAAAGATTATAATAAAACGCACTGGATAAAACTTCACCATCTGTCAATCGAGCCGGATCTTTGGAACGAATCAACTCTAATGATTCTGGCGGAACGCACCAATCTCCGTATTTGTCCTTATCCATCAAATCATTCCGTAGGTAATTTTCCTCCATATACGTCATCCATTTTTTCATAGATGGGTATTGTTTTTTAATTACTTCAGCATCTGCAAATTGCGTGTACAACATATCGGCAACAGTAATATAAGTTCCTGGCCAAGTCACATTATCCCCATAATAACGCCAAAACGCTGGTGCTACATCGGGCAATCCTCCGTCTTGAGCTTGAGAATATTTTATATCATCGAGCCATTTGGCATACAAAGTTTGGTTATCAAATAAAAAACTTTCGCCATAAGCACCAGTTGTTCTGTCGCCCAACCAAGGCTGGCGTTCGTTGCGTTGCGGACAATCAATTGGCATTCCTTTGTAATTTCCGCTGATTCCCCACCAGGCATTTTTGAAAATCTGGTTCATCGTTGCATCCGAAGATTCAAAAGTTCCAGTCGTTTTAATATCGTCATAAACGACTTTTCCAACAAAATTATCCAATGTAGGTTTGGTAGGAAATCCTGAAATTTCTACAAATCGGAAACCGTGAAAGATAAAACGAGGTTCCCAGATTTCTTCGCCTTCGCCTTTCAACGTGTAAATATCAGTTGTTTTCGCATCACGCAAATTGGCAATGTATAGCGAACCATCTTCTTGTAAAGATTCGGCAAATTTCATCGTGATTTGGTCACCAGATTTCCCTTTTACTTTCAGTTGCAACCAACCCACCATATTCTGACCCATATCTAAAATATCTGTTCCTCTTGGAGTCGCTTTGATCGAAATTGGTTTTACCTCGCCCATAATTTTCATATTCGGAGTCATTTGTGCTTCATAAAAACCACCTGGTTCTTGCACATACCTGGCATTTAACCAAGAAGAATCATCAAAATTATTAGTGTTCCAGCCTTTCATTTCCTTGCGGGCATCGTATTCTTCGCCGTCGTATTCATTGTTGGATAAAATTGGCCCGTCAGTTGTTAATTTCCAAGTTTCGTCTGTTCGGATTATTTCATTTGTGCCGTCAGAATATTCTACAAACAATTGCAAAGCCATTTTTGGGAAACCAAATGATTTTATTTTATAGGGTTTAAAATCCTGACGCATCGCAAAAAAACGTCCGTTTCCTAAAATCGTTCCCAACATATTTTTGCCTTCTTTCAGTTGCGAAGTCACATCAAAAACATTGTATTTTACGTTTTTAGTATAATCCGTTGGAACAGGAGCTAAGACTTGGTTACCAATTTTATTTCCGTTAATATAGAACTCATACAAGCCCATTCCCATAATATAAACTTTGGCACTTTTGACTGGCTTTTTCAATTCAATTCCTTTTCGCAAATATCTCGCTGACAATCTAGAAAACTGGGAAACACTATCCTCTTTTGACAATTTTTCATAGCCAATCCAACGAGTCGATTTCCAATCGGCGTAGGTTAAAATCCCGATGCTGAAATGCGCATTTTCATCAGATTTAATTTCTCCTTTATTCGTCCAAACAATTACTTTCCAAAACGCATTTTGTCGGTTTTCTAATTGTTTTCCGTTGTAAACGATATTTACAGATTCATTGCTGGTTACTTTCCCGCTATCCCATAAATCGGCTTTGTTGGCATTCAGATTTTCTAAGGTAGAAGCTACCAAAATCTGATAAGCAGTTTGTTGCACATCGTTAACATTAGCTTTTATTTGCCAACTCAATCTAGGTTGAACCACATCAATTCCTTCTGGATTAGTTAGCATTTCGCACTGCAAATTAGTAACGCTGATTTTAGTTTGGGCTTTCGCCAAAGAAAAACTGAGCGATGCAATGAGGATGAAGGTGTATAGAAATGTTTTTTTCATAAACTTTATTTTAATATTTTTTTGGCCACAGATTTAAAAGATTTTCACAGATTTTTATTCCGATACTAATTTCTCCAATTTTTCAGAAACGGCAATTTTCTTTCCGTTTTTGAAAATTCTAAATCCTTTTCCTTTATGATATTTCTCGCCTGTTTTATCCCAAAGAATCGTAATGATGTTCCCGTGATACAACACATTATCCAAACAAAACCAATCCCATTTTTCTTGTGGAATTAAAGGATTTACTTCAATTTTTTCATCTACTCTTGGACGTAAACCTACCAATCCTGTAATCATCAAATCGTTAAATGTTGAATGATTGTAATAGCGACTTCTTTCTCTATCACCCATTAACCAATATCCTGTGGTTTCGTCCAGATATTCTCCAATGTATGGCTTTCCGCGGTAATATTGCGATTGCACATACAAATCCATTTGTTTGAAATAATCGGTTTTATCCACCACATCTTGTTTGTAATTATTCAAAACATTGGCTAAAGCCGTTAAAGTTTGAGAAGTGGCAAAGGGCCAAATGGCACCGTCCCATTCGCAAGTTCCAGTTCCGTGTGTTCTAAAACGTGGACTTCTACGCTCGGCCGTTGTCAATCCAAATGGAGCCGAAAATCCTTTTTCATCCTTAATTTGTTGCCAAGCTTTTTCAAAACCTTTGCCTTTTTCTGGCAAATTAAAATACCAAGGAATAAAACCAATAGCTTCTCGAACTTGCGACAAAGTGTCTTTTTCGGTAAAAGTTTCAAAGAAATCCGATTTTGGATTCCATAATTTTGTTTCAATTAAACTTTGCAAATTATCCGCTTTCCCTTTGAATTTTTCTTCTAATGCTTTATCGCCTTTCATTGTCGCCATTTTCGAAATTGCCATTGCATTTCCGTACATATAGCTATTAATTGTAGGTCTTGCATTTTGCACTTTACGGCCACCGCTCAACGATTCTTCCATTCCGTCTTTAACATCGTGCTGCCAAAACAAACCGTCTTTGCGCATTCTATCTTTTTCCCAAACGGAAAAATCTGTAATCATATCGGGCATCATATCCAACAAGAATTTTTTATCCTTATTTACCAAATAACGATTGTACAAGGCATCGGCTGTCCAACTACTAAATTTATACAATTTATTCATCGGCTTCCCATCATTTCCTCTGTACCATAAATGAACGTCTTGCTCAATGTATTTTGGATCGTGAACCCATCGAAATTCGTTAATATGATGTCCCAAAGCACAGGCAATCATATTGTACTTATCGGCATAGGAACGATCCACCAAAAACTCTGTAATAGCGAAACCTTGTGGCGTTTTTTTAATATGCTTTCTTGCCGACCACCAACGGAAATAATAGATTTCTTCAAAATTTTGCTGCGGACATTCAAACAACGGAACATTCTTTTCCATCCAAGTCCAAGCAGAATCGTTTGAAATTGCAAATTTCAAATTCTCGTCTTCCATCGTGTTGAAATAATCAACATAATGCTTGAATTTATCGGCTTTCAAAATAGCAGCAGTTGATTTTGTAGAATGCCCAGCTCCCGATTTACAACTACTAAAAGCTGCAATCAAGGTTAAAAAAGCGATTATTTTGTATTTAAATTGGTGTAACATATTTTTAATTTTTAATTTCAAAAACAGACCTAACAGGTTTTAAAAACCTGTTAGGTTAAATTCTAATTTGCAGAAAAAGTATAGGTTTCTCCTGCTTTCATCTCCACATCATACTCATTGTATTTTGGCAATTTTACTTTTTTCAATTTGGCCTTATCCGAAATGATCGGTTTTTTCACTTCAACATCATAAAACAACGGATTTGGATTTTTCCCTTTGGCCTTTTTAAGAGCGATTCCTTTGTGTGCTTTTAAATTATTTTCTAATCTCAATCGACAGTTTCCTCCTATTCTTGACTCAATTTTTAAAGTTGAAACTTTGTTGTTTTTCCAAGTCATATCAATTACAAAACCACCTCTAGCTACCAATCCTTTTATGCTTCCGTCTTTCCAAACCGTTGGCAAAGCAGGTAATAATTGAATCGCATCTTCGTAACTTTGCATCAACATTTCGGCAATACCGGCAGTACAACCGAAGTTTCCATCAATTTGGAAAGGTTGATGTGCATCCAACATATTTGGATAGGTTCCTCCCCCTTTGCGTTGATCAGCAGTAACCAAATGCAATTGGTCTTGAATTAATTTATAGGCATGATTTCCGTCTAATAATCGCGCCCATAAATTTACTTTCCAACCCATCGACCAACCAGTTGATTCGTCGGTTCTATAAATCAAGGATTGTTTTGCTGCTTCAAATAATTCTGGTGTTCTAAAAGCAGAAATTTGGTTACTTGGAAACAAACCATACAAATGCGATACATGTCGGTGATTGTCTTTTGGATTATCCCAATCGTCTTGCCATTCTTGTAATTGATTGTATTGTCCAATTTTCATTGGAGGCATTTTAGCCAAAGCTTCTTTAACTTTATTCGCGAAATTTATATCTCCTGAAATCCTATCGGTAGCCCAAATCACATTGGTAAACAAATCAAAAACCAATTGATTGTCCATCGTAGTTCCGGAAGCAATAGTCGCTTTTCCAGAACCACCCACATGGGTGTTTTCAGGCGAACTTGCTGGAACCACCACTAGGTATTTTGTATTTGGATCGACAACCATAAAATCCAAAAAAAACTGCGCCGCTCCTTTCATAATTGGATAAATTTCAGCTAAATACTTTTTATCACCCGTGTATAAATAACGTTCCCATAAATCTTGACAAACCCAAGCACCACCAGTAATCCACATTCCTGAAGCAGCGTGATCTATTGGGCCTGTAATACGCCAAATGTCGGTATTGTGATGCAACACCCAACCACCAGCATTGTACATGGTTTTAGCTGTTTCTTGTCCTGTAACAGCTAATTCTTTTGCCATTTGGATAAACGGTTCGTGCATTTCCGAAAGATTGGTCAATTCGGCTGGCCAATAATTCATCTCGGCATTAATGTTCATGGTATATTTACTTTCCCATGGCGGTGCTAACATATCATTCCAAATTCCTTGCAAGTTGGCTGGTTGCCCGCCAGGTTGTGAACAAGAAATTAAAAGGTAGCGTCCAAATTGAAAATAAAGTGAAACCAATTGCGGATCAAATTGTTTCGAAAAATTCTTGATACGTTCATCTGTTGGCGCATTCATAGCCGAATTACTACCTAAATCTAAACTAGCACGATTAAAGAATTTTTGATAATAGGCAACATGAGTTGCTTTTATTTCTTCGAAATTTTTAGTCAAAGCTGCTTCAAGAAAACGTTTACATTTTTGCTCTTGATTTTCGTCTAAAGTTTTGTAATCAACAAAGTTTGTTGCAATAGAAACATACACCGTAGCTTCATCGGCACCATCAATGCTGATAATTCCGTTTTTTGAAGTTACGGAACCACCAACATTTTTAACAGCGGTACGTCCTTGAAATTTGATTCTTCCTTTTTGACCTTCCACGGTACTTCCTACTCCAGAAAGGACACTTTGATTTCCATCGGAATAGGCATCCGTTTTATCAAAAGGACTATTCATCATCAAGTTGCAAGTAATCATTCCTGGCTTACTCGCTGTTAATTTTACAGCGACAACCTGATCACCAAAAGCAGTTAAAATTTCTCTTTTGTATTCTACTCCATTAACCGCATATTTTACTGTTGCTGTAGCATTTTCAATATTTAAATCACGGTAATAATTGGTAAATTTATCATGTCCTGAAAAGGATATATACAAGCTCCCAAAAGTTTGATATGGCATTCCATTATTCGTTTGCGACATAATATCTGAATCGGCCAAGGCTTGTGCTTCATCAAATTTTCCTTCGAAAATTAATTTTCTAACCACTGGCAAAGCAGCTAGTGATTTTGTATGCGCGTTAGAATTTGGCGAACCAGCCCATATGGTTTCTTCATTCAATTGCAATCTTTCAATAGATGGATTACCAAAAACCATTACACCCAAACGACCATTCCCCAAAGGCAAGGCTTCGTTCCAAATAGCTGCTGGTTTATCGTACCATAATTTTAAAGGCTGTTGTTGTGCCCATGCAAAATTCATTCCTAATACAATAATTAGGAATTGAAAAAAGAATCGGCATTTTGTACTTGTAAAATTCATTATTGTTTTGTGTTTTTCTCTCCAAAAAGAGCATATAATTGATTAATATCTTTCAAAGCATAAGCAGGTAACTTTTCTCCTTTTGTACCAAAAACCAATAAGTTTTCTGTTGGTTCTATCACGCAAGTCGATTCGTCAATTTCTCCTTTGCTATTTTTTACTCTATTGATATCTAAACCTAAATATTTTGCCATAAAAGGATACATTGCCATGCGTTTAGATTCACCATAATTATGTCCTTCTTTAGGGAAATGAGCATTTTCAACCAACTCCTTTTCTCCATACAAACCATAGGTTTTTTGAATAAATGGAAATTCTAATTCTGGTACTGTTGCCGTCCAATCGCCACCATCAGAAACTACTAATTGTGGTTTTGGAGCCGCCATAGCTGCAATTTCAGCATTGTTGGTTCCGTTTCCACAAAGGTGTAAACCGCGACCACTTTCGCAAGGACAACCACCTGAAAAATGAGAAGAGGTCATCACTACTGGCACCGAAACGGTTATTCTTTCATCTATTACTGCCAAGAACATCGTCATTGAACCACCACCGGAACCACCTGTAACTCCCACTCGGTTCTTATCAATATATTTTTGTTCTAATATATAATCTAATAATCGTTCGGCACTTAAAACCTGAATGGTTTGAGCGATACTGTTTCGATGCAAAGTCGAATCAAATTGTAAAGTCGATTCGCCCCAAGCAAACAAATCAAAATTAACGACCACAGCACCCATTTTCGCCAAAATAGCACAACGCAATTGCTCGTCTTTTCGATACCTTCCATCTCCAAAATGTCCGTTAGGTGTTATTACCAGTGGTGCTTTTCCTTTTAAAGGATAGGGTTTGTAAATAGACCCTGTTGCAAAAACTCCCGGCATAATTTCTAAACCAATATTCTCTACCGTATAATTCCCATATTTTCTAATCTTAGTTAAAAATGGTTTTTTATTTGGCATTGGTGGCGCTTTGTCTAAACCAATGGAACTAATAATACATTGCTTTAACTCCGCTTTTCTGGTTTCCCAAGCTTTTAAATTTGGATACAAATCCACTAAATATTCCAATCTAGCTTTACCTACAGCATCTGAATTTCTAGCGTATTCAAATTTTCGAATGGTATAAGTCGAATCGTTATCCTTAAAATACGTAAGATTAAAAGGCGTTAGAATCGCTGTTAACGAAACTTCTAAATTGTCTTGACGAATGCGCCATTCTGCATATTCTAAATCATTATTTTTTAACAAACCATTTTTATCGTTAATCGTCACATTAAAAATAGATTCTATGGTTTTTATCGTTTTTACAATCGGTTCTTTGTAATTATCATCTGAAGTTTGCGCTGCTACTTTTGGCAGTACCAAAATCACCATTAGTAGCAAAAAAGTCTTTTTCATTATATCTCTTATCATCCTTAAAATTATCATTTTATTTTTATTTACAAAGCACATTTTATAACATATATTCCTGAACCTAAATCAAATGACACTTTTCCTTCGTCATTTTGAAGCATTTTAGAATTGCTGAGTTTTTTGCCATTTATTTTAATAAATGTATTTTTAGCTACAGGCAATTTTACAGTTGCCGTAGTATTAGCTGGAATAGTAAATTTAAAAGCCAATTTATCTTCTTTTTTCTCCCATTCTGATGCAATTTCTCCAAAAACCGAATTGTAAGTTCCTTTAACAAAAGTCATATCACCAACAATTTCTGGTTGTAAAAAGAAATGCGTGAATCCTGGATTTGCTTCATCAGGAACAATCCCAACCAAACTTCTATAAAACCATTCTTCAATTTGCCCCAGCATAAAATGATTCCAAGAATTTCCTTTTCGAGGATCCCATTGTTCTGTTAGTGTGGTCAAGCCAAATTTGATTTGGAAACCATAACCCGGCGCATCATAATGATTGTGCATTTTGTACATAACATCATTGAGTCCGTTTCTTGCCAAAACTTGAAACAAATAACGATTTCCAACATCGCCAGTAGTCAATCTATAGTTTCTGGCTTTGATGTCGTTTACCAAATTGTCTAAAACAGCTTGTTTGTTTTCGGGAGCAACCATTCCCATAAATAATGGAACGGCATTGCTAAACTGACTTCTGGTACCGTATTGTTTGGTCTTTTCATCAAAAAACTTGCCATTAAATGCGTTTTTTACACTTATTGCTAAATTTTCATAAGTAACTGCATCTTCTTTCTTGTTTAATAGTTTTGCAGCTTTAGCAAGCAAATCAACACCGAAATAGTAATGACTTGTTGCTGAGAGTGCTATAGGACTATTTTTAGAATAACCTGCAGCATGTTCTCCGTAATCGTACCAATCCCCTAATCCATAGGAAACAATTCCGTCTTTTGCCATCGAATTCAGGTAATCGACATATTTTTTCATCACAGGATAATATTCCTTCAACAAAGAATCATCACCATAATACTCATAATACATCCAAGGGAGGATTACGCCCGCTACACCCCATTCAGGTGAATCAGTAAAATCACCACCAAAAACAACGTATTCAGGAGCAATAGTTGGAATCATTCCGTTTTCTCGCTGTGCATCGGCAATGTTTTGCATGATACCCCGAATATAATTTTTTAGCTTGTAATTGTAAATCAATCCAGGTCCGTTTAAGTGTGATTCTTCCAGCCATCCCAATTTCTCACGATGCGGACAATCGGTCAATACACTTTGAAAATTACTCTTTATGGCATTATTTATTAGCTCATGAGCCTTGTTAAAAATTTCATTTGAAGAGGTAAAACTTCCAGCCGTTCCCGCCGAACTATAAATAAAATTAGATTTTAAATCTACAATCGTTGGCAACGAAGTATCCTTTATTTCTTTATAGTTGATGCCCTCAATTTGGATGTATTGGTAACCATAATAACTAAATTTAGGTTGCCATTCTTCAATACCTTCACCCTTTAAAGTATAATCATAATAATAGGGTTTTCCGGATCTTCCCTGACCTACAGTTCCGTCGTCATTTAGTCCTTCACCAACCCAAATTCGAACGGTTTGACCTTTTTGACCTTTCACTTTTACCGTTGGAAAACCGGATAAATTTTGTCCCATATTAAAAACATAAATTCCGGTTTTAGGTTCCATTACTGCTTTAACAGCAAACTGCTCTTCAACCTTTACCGGAGCAAGTTTTTGCGCTCTTAAAACTCCTTTTGGTGCTTCTTGAACAACTACAGGTTTCCAATTTACATCACTAAAATTAGCTGTATCCCAACCTTTTTGTTCTAGATTAGCATTGTAGTCTTCTCCCCCAAAAATACTATTGAAAGTGATTGGACTTTTTGAATATTTCCAAGTTGAATCGGTTTTTATAATTTGTTCCGAACCGTCTTCGTACACTACTTTCATTTTTAAAAATAAGGTTGGTGGACCAAAACTTACATAAAATTTAGCATACCTTTCAGCAAGCGTATTGTACATTCCATTACCTAATACCACTCCTATTGCGTTATCACCTTTTGGTAAATCCTTAGCATTGATTTCGTAGGTATTGTAATAGACGGTTTTATCATAATCCGTCCATAAAGGCGCAAATTCACTGTTCCCAACTTTTTTCCCATTCAAAGTCAGTTCATAATGTCCCAATCCAGAAATAGAAATCACCACTTCTTTTATTTTTTTCGAAATGGAAAATGCTTTTCTCAACTGAATACTTCTACGCGACAAGGAATCGCTGGCGTCAATAATAGCTTGCTTTTTTTCTTTCTTAAAAGTAACAGCGTGATAATTTCGGCCTTCTGGCAAATGACTATTTGCTTTAGTAATTGCCCCAATCCAAGTTGGATTCAAATCCAAAAGTTCCGTTCTAAAATAAGCTGTTTTACTCCAATCAGATGCTTTTTTGCCATTCGACCAAACTCTTACTTTCCAGAAATATTTGGTTTCACTTTTTAATGGTTTACTATTGTAATTAACATCTTGACTTGCATTAGAAACTACTTTTCCACTATCCCAAACATCTCCTTCATTCTGATTCAATTTCTCTTCAGAAGAAGCTACTAAAACTTGATAGCCCGACTGCGAAACATTGAAATCTTTGGATGCCAATTGCCAACTAAAATTGATTCCTTTTGGATTTACAGCCAAAGGATTTGTCGCGGTATTGCAAGTTAAATTTTGCACCACAACTTTTTCTTTAGCATGAACAGCAAGGGAAAGGAATAAGGAAAAAATAATTTTGAAAAACAACTTCATGCTATAATTTTTTCGAAATTAATTCTTTGATATTGAATACTGCTTCTGGAATTTCAACTCCTGTATTTGGCAAATCTACATACTCAGGAGTATCTGGTTCTGTATCTGGATTTGGCGTATAACGTTGTTCGCCTGTACGGAACATAATGCGTGAAATCCCATCAACTGGTGCATAGAAAATTTTAGCAGATTCTTTGCTGTCGTTTACTTTGATAGTGTACGAACGAGAAGTAACATCTAATTTCACAGTAACCATATACTCTTTACCAGCTTCATATTTTGTAATTCCACCAAAACGAGCGCCGTGTTTCACTTTTATTTCTCCATCTGAATCGAATACTATTCTGATAGCAGGCAATCCTTGTTTGTTTAGAAATTCGACTTGTAACAATCCTTTATCATTTTGCTCCGGCATTACGGTAAAACTCGCTTCCATTTTTTGAGCAAAAGGAAGTACACGCTCCACACGCGCATAATCAAAGACATCTTGGTCACGCAAAGTCAACCATTTTTTGCCATCGGCTTTCTTTTCTATTTTGGCGGAAGCCCAAGACAAATCATAGGTATTCCAAAGTTTTAATTCCTCGCCATCAGGTAAATTATTAAATACATCGTTCGCATTTTCTTTCACTTCGCTGGTTACCGGAACCGGAACCGAAGCCACCCAAATATCTTCTTTGTTCACGCTGTAACTCACCCACAGTTTTCCATCTGGCGGAGTTCCATTTCCTTCTAAAATACCGCGTGGATATTGTGGTCCAGCCGATTTGTAGTTTCCACCGTAACGCATTGGAGAAATTTCGCCATGAACCAATAATAAATCCGTGTAATTTAAACCATCATCACTGGTTGAAATGGCCAATGGCCAGCGGTATTCTGACGGATTATAAACGGTTGCATAACGATTATCAGAGGTTTTTTGACCCCAAATTTTCGCATTACTATTCACAAATCCTGGAGCTCTTAATGGATGATAATCCCAAGTTTTCCCTTCATCTTTACTAATAGAAGTCAACGCAAATTTCCACAATCCCACTACATTTCCATTAGGCAAATGGTAATAAGAAAAAGCTTTGAATTGTTTCTTCAATGGAATTAAAGGATCATCTCTATCCGCTTCTTCCACCCATTGTTGCATTAACAACGGTTTAGAAAGCAATTCATCACAAGCTTTTATGAATTTTTTGTCTTTGCTTTTTTTATAAAATGGAAAGTTGGTTGGCAATGGGTTTCCGTTTTTATTGTATCGAATAAAATAAATAGGACCAAAACTACCGTCTTTATAAATTTCACGCACTACACGACCAATTCCTTTTCCGTCATTTGGATCGTCTTTTCTGTCCAATGCCACTCCGTAATATCCTAAAGAAAGTAATCGATTATCAGAAGAAACATAAAAGCCCATGCGTTGGTGCATGATGGCATCTATATTTTTTGCTACTCCGTCAAAACCTTCTTTTTTATACCCATCGGGAACGTGGTAAATAGGGAAAATCACTTTTGGTTTTGTCCAAGTGGCTCCATCTTTAGAAGTCATCAATAAGGTTTGACTTGGCGGAATATGTTCTCCTGCTGGATCAGACAAATAGTGTAAATAAAAAGTATTATTCCAATATGCCATCATTGGCTGGTGATTGTAAGTCCAACCAAAACCATCTGCTTTTTCTGAATGTTCTCGGCTAGCACGCATAATTTGCGTAGCATGAACTCCCACCGCAGGAATCAATTGCCCGTGATGGTAATCGATATTAGAAAGTGTTTTTCCAACGTATTTTACAGTATCATTTTGCGCTACAGCAGCTGTACAACTTGCAATTGTAATTACTAATGTTAAAAAGCTACTTTTTATATTTAGAATTGTATTCATTATTTTTTATTTTCAATTAAAGCTTTCAAGTTTTTCTTTGAAATAGTCGTAATCGTTCCGTGTTTGTGTCCTTCTGGCAATTTTATTTGAGAACTTACATTTTCAAATTTTTTAAAATCGGAAGTGCGAATTGCTTGGTAATTTTTGGCTCCATAATTATCGTAATAAATTAGCCAATCATTTCCTTTTTTCAACACCGTTGGCCCTTCAGAAAGATAATCAGTCAATGGCTCAGAAATAGCCGAAAACGGTCCAAGAGGTGTTTTTCCAAAAGCTACTTTGATATTACGCATTGGTCGGGTATTGTCTTTTAAAACCAAGAGATAATCATTTTTAGCTCTTTTTACAATTACACAATCAATAACTGAAAAACCTGGTTCGAAAAACAATTTGGTATCCGAAAATGTTTTGAAATCCTTAGTGGTAACATAATACATTCGGTGATTGTTCTTTTCATCTTCCTGCCCTTTTGCGTAGCGAAACGGAATGGTAGAAGCCCAAATAATAATATATCGGTCTTGCTCATCATCATAAAAAATTTCGGGAGCCCAAACATTCACCACTTCTGGTTCATTTTTCATAACATGTATGTAATGCTGTTCTGACCAATGAATTAAATCCTTAGAACTGGCATAACCAAAACCGTCTCCACCTTTCCAATCGGTAGTCCAAACCATGTGATACACATCATTTTTTCCTTTTACGATGGAAGGATCTCGCATAATTTTACTTTTCCCAGCTTCTGGTTTTAAATAAGGTCCGCCCAAATCTTTCCAATGGTAACCGTCTTCGCTAGAAGCCAAGTACAATCCATCGGTAGCAGGTTCACGAAAAGAAGTAAACAAATAAGCTTCTGCTTTCTTAGAAACACAGCTCGATAAACTGATTAATACCAATAATACGATTGCAATTTTTCTCATCTAATTTAATTCCTTTTTATTCCACAACAGCTGATGCATTCAGCTCTGTACTTTTATCCACTACTTTTTTAACATTGTTAAAAACATTGTTTTTCAAGAAAATGCCTTTGGTTTTTGCTCCATTGGCCTCCAGAAAAACATCCGTAGCAAACATTGGAAAACTATTATTAATCATTATGTTCGACACATCTGTCAATTTAATTAACGGTGTATTTGCAATTGGTTTCATAGTAGCCACATTGTCTAAAATCAAATTATTTGAATTTTCGATTTTGAAAGAAGCGCCCATTGTTGTGGTTATTTTTGCATCATGAAATTCAACATTATCAGTAGTATTTAATGTAAATCCTTCTTTGGCCTGAATGTTAATATTCGAAAATGAAATATTTTGTACTGGCATTTCTGAAATACCCAAAACAGTTCCCGCTTTGTTTACATCTGTCGCAGTTAAATTGCTAATATGAATGTTTCTAAAAATTGGTGTTCTATCCGAAACGGGCTCTTCTACTGTATTTTTATCATAAAAAAGATTCATCATAATAGCTTCCTCTTTAATGTTTTTCATCACGATATTATCTACACGAATATCCTCAACAACTCCTCCGCGACCACGAGCTGCTTTGATTCGGATTCCTCTATCAGTTCCGTCAAAAACACAATTGGAAATGGTAACTTTTTTAATTCCACCTGACATTTCACTTCCAATAACCACACCTCCGTGACCGCTTAACATGGTACAATTAGTAATAGTTACATTCTCCGTTGGTCTTGCATATTTACGTCCATCCTCATCACGACCTGATTTAATAGTAATACAATCGTCGCCCACACTAATGTGACAATTAGAAATATGCACGTTTTTGCAAGAGGAAGGATTGATTCCGTCTGTATTAGGCGAATGTGGATTAAAAATCGTGATTCCTGTAATGTTTATATTGTCGCAAAAAACAGGATTTATCGTCCAGAATGGAGAATTTTGAAAAGTAACTCCTTCTATTAAAATGTTCTTACAATTGATGGTTTGAAAAAAAGCAGGTCTAAAAAATTTTTTGTTAATGGTTCTTTGATAGTATGTCGAATAAACAATGTCCTTGTTTTGCTCTACCCACATGGTTTGGTACTTCGTTAACGGAATTGGTCCTTTGGCCGTTTCAATACGGTACACTTCGTTCCACCAAGCTTCTCCTTGTCCATCAATAACTCCTCTTCCTTTTATACTAATATTTTCGACATCTTTAGCATAAAACAATGGCGAAAAAGTCTTCATCATGATTCCTTCGTAACGCATTTCGACATAAGGCAAGTAATCATCAAAATTATTAGAAAACTTCAAAACTGAGCCTGAATCCAAATAAATAGTAATGTTACTCTTGAATTTAATAGGCCCCGTTAAATAATTTCCAGCAGGAAAAAAGATGGTTCCTCCACCATTTGCAGACGCTTTTTCAATTGCTTTTTGAATGGCTTTGGTACACAAAACACCTTTATTGTTTCCACCCTCATTCAAGATGTTAATCCATCCCTCATTTTTAGCTTTGGCAGTTGCCAAAGTAGAAACAAATATCAAACAGAAAACAATATATTTCTTTATAAAATTCATCAATCAATTATTTTGAAGTTAAAACTAAAACCCAGTCGTTTCCATCTACTTGTTCTCCTGGTGGATCAAAGTCTAATACACCTTCGTTCTTGAAATCACCAATGGATTTTTCTTCTCCATTTCTAGGATCAAACCAAGATGCTTTTACTTTTTCTCCTTTAATTTTACCCATATTCAACTTCATAGTTTTTCCATTGTAGGTATACACTAAGGCATAATCATTTCCTCTAGTAGCCGCTAAATAATCGTATTTTTCTCCTTGATTAACCACTATTGATTCATCAGGAATGCGGTCAAAATAATTATGCTCTAAAATCAATTTCTTCACATATTGCATTTGGTTTGCTCCTGGATCATTGATAGCATCACTCCAAATGGCTTTGTTTCCATAAGCTCCTTTCTTTTCGTCTTTATGGAACATTTGCATTACGGCATTATTCCCATAAGTAAAACCAGCTCCTCCTGCAAAAACGGACCAATAAGCATATCTTCTTAAATCTTGGTCTTTCCATTTAGGTTGTAAAGTATCGTGCAAACCATGAGGAATTCCTTCATAAGAAGGTTCTCCGTCTAAGGTTGGCTTAGTAGGTTTTAGTGCAAAATCTCTCAACACATATTTATAATTGTCTTCTTTGAAAGAGTTTGGTAAAGTATCTTGATCATATCTTCTATGTCCAGATTGAAACATATTAAAATCCAACCAACTTGCATTGTGATAATTCTCAGAAGAATCAGTACGTCCAAAAGGATGGAAAGTCACTAATTGATTTGGCGAATTTGTTTTTAAAGTACTTCCAATAGCATTCCAAATATCCACAAATTCGTTTCCATGTGTATCGCCACCGTTTAGCCAAATAACATTCGTTCTGTTTTTGAATCTATCGGCTAAAAACTTAGCATATTGAGTCGCTTGTTCTTTACTTACTTTATCACCTTTTGCCACATTAGTTCCCCAAACTGGTACCATGGCAACATACAAACCGTTTTTTTGAGCTACATCTAATATATAATCTACATGATCCCAATAATCATATTCATCCCGTTTATTAAAATCATTTCCAAGAGTTACCAATGGTTTAGAAACATCTTCATCAACTAATGCCATATCTCCATATACATTTTTTACTGTCAATGAATGCAATACCATTACCTGAATAACATTATAGCCTTTTTGTTTTCTATCTTCGAAATACTGGTTTACTTCTTCACGGCTTAATTTCCCAAAAGTGAGCCAGCCTGTATCTCCCAACCAGAAAAATGGTTTTCCATCTTCAGTCTGGAAATAGTGTTTGTTTGCTGAAACTTCTAATTTTGCCAAAGGTTTCGCTTCGTCTTGATTTACTTTGCATGAAATTGCCACACAACTCAAAGCTGTAAGCAACGCTATTCTACCAATTTTCTTTTTAGAAATCATTATTTTCATGTTTTATTTCTTTTTAATGTATGCTACCATTTTAGTTTCTTTACCAGCCGGAATCGTCAAATTATGGACTGATTTTCCTTGAATAATTTCTTTAGCAATTTGGCTTCCATTTTCAGGATTAATCCAATACACTTCGTAAGTTCCTTTATAATCTGACAAATCTAATTTTGCTTGATTTGCTTTTTGGAAGTAATAAAGATAAGATTCTCCTTTGTCTTCTAACGTCCAAATACTACTGTTATAATTTTCATTTTGAACCGTTTTCATGTTTACCAAAGACTCCTGAAAACCTTGAATTGCAATCTTAGGAATCGCTGGCAATGAACCACCCGCCATCAAAACAGACCAACCAAATCTATTGGCTCTTGGAGTGGAATAAATTACTGCTTTGTTATATTTATCGCGATATTCACGTATCGCTCGATACACTTGTTCATCAGACTCCTTACCTACTTTCATTTGTCTAGCGTGTTGTCTTGGTGCTAAATTTCTACCACCTTCTGGTGCGTATGCAGTTCCATCCTCTTTATAATACCAATATCTGATATCAATTACATCAACTGTAGCTGCTCTTTTGGCATCATTCAAAATAGCATCTTGAACATCTTTAGTAGCACTCAAGGCAATTTTAGATTCGTTTTGATGTGCCTTTTTGTAATTGGCTGTAACATCTAACCAAAATTGCATGAACGTTAATGGACCTGTATATTCGGCACTGGTCATTTGCAATACATTGGCATTATCTTTAAAATTTTCTAAACTTTTTTCGATAAAACCTTGGTGTAATTTTCTAATATTTTCATTTCGAATATCATAAAATTGTTCCGCAATAAAAATCCTTTTATCCCCCATATAAGGAGGCGGTTCAGGAAGTCCTGTATTGTTAATATTATTGGCTGGACGCCAAGGAGAACTAGCCCAGTGTGCTCCTGCTTCTAAAATATTATGTTGAAAATATTGTTCGTTCATTAATATTTTATGCTGTTGAGCGGCTAAATCAGCAAAGGTTTTTAATCGGTTCCAATACCAAATATTGAATCGGGTTAAATCGTATTTACTTAAATGATCCCATGCCGTTCCTTGCCCTGTTCGATCAAAAGGTTGTTCGTAAAAAGGAGCCCAAACATCGGCATCCATTCGGCGAATACGCTCGTGATCGGCCATTCTTTGTTCGTACCACAAACCATAATTATGATCTAAAGCCGCTTTATTGTTCTTTACCAAATACTGAACGGTTTCTGATAAATTATCAGTATAACCCAAACCATAATGCCCCGGAACAAAACGCGTAATGTGTGGTCTTGCTTCAGTAACATCCGATTCGCGCAAACTTCCTCTCCACCACGGAACATCAATAAGTTCGCCAGTAAGCATTTTTTTATTGGCTACTAAAAGTCCGTTTTTAATTTCAACTTTATCTGCTGCTTCAACAATTGCTGATGGAGCTTTTACTTCATTAATGCGTTTTGCTTTCGAAAAATCAATTGTAATTGGATTTCTTGTCGCTGCTTCGGCAATCCATTCTTTCAATGTTTTTAGCAAATGATACGATTCCTTAGTTAAAGCTGCGGCTTGTTCAATCGTTGGACTAGAAGAAGGCTCGGAACCTAAATCCATGATTTGCGGTTGCATTGGTAGTTTCCCAATACGTTGTTCTAGTAAAGCATAATACAAACTTCTTGGGTTAATATGACTGTTTACATCATTCCAATGTCCGTTTCCTGCCCATTGCGCCCAAACGCCAAAAACCCAGTTATCAGCAGTAGGCGGACTGAAGTTATCAATTTTTGAAGCTGATGTTTCCCACATCACGCTATTAGCAGCATTCCATCCAATTCCGCGACCATCTTGTCCAAGATTTTTAAAGCTTAACGCATTGCCGTCAATTAAACTTACGTCAAACAAAATTCCCGTTGCCCAACTTCCAATAGAACCGCTAAAGCTATAAGGCAAATAGGATTGACATTGCAAAAAGACATTTGGTCCTGCGGTTGCATAACCACCAACGGCAAAATCATTATAGCCGTATTCCGAATAACAACGTTGAAACAAAGTTTGTTGTCCTTCGGTGTAAAAAGTGTTTCTTCTAAAAGCTGCAATTTCTGAGATAGGATTCAAAGACATACAATCTTCAACAGTAATTCTTTTAACCGATTTTAATATCGAAACTGCACCACCAGCAAATTGTTCAAAATTGACTTGTCTTACCCAAACGTCTTCTGCATTTTGAATTGAAATTCCGTACCATCTGTGTTGCTCGTCTTTTGGGTTTGTCGTATCAAAATCAGATTTTAAAGTCAGATTTTCAATTCCAATATTATTAATTCGGCCTGACCATGAATAAACTACCACATTCGATGGAGACAATTTTTCATCCAAAGCATTGGTTAATGGAGCATCAATGGTAATTTTGTTATTTTGTACTTGAGTCACTTCTCTATCGGCACGAATTACAAAATCATCTTTTTTCCAACCAATCCATCCCGTTTCTCCACCAAAATCTTTCATCCCTAAACTATCAATCCATTTTTGAGTGATAGGAGTATTAATTAAAATATGATCGCCTTTTTTAATTGTATTGGCATTTTTTAAAGAAATGCTTGTACTTCCTAGCGGAGTATAAGCATCTGCCAATTCTATTTTATCTTTGAAAACACGATTCGCAATTCCAGAAATAGAAACAATTGCACCTCTATCTGTTCCAGTTGCTAGAATAATTGTTCCGTTGTCTCCTGCGCCGCTTCCACGTAAAACGATTCCGCTTTCTTTTATCGAAAGAATACCAGAAACCTTAAAAATTCCTTTGTCTAAAAGTACAGTCCCTCTAAAACCTTTGGAATCGGGTTTAAGTGTAGCCACATAATCAATTGCTGCTTGAATTGTAGCTGTAGCATCGCCCGAAATATTGGGTACAAATACTTTTATTGCGACATCCGGAATAGCATATTCGCCAGCGCGATAACCCGCAAAAGAAAAATCTGGAATTTCATTTCCGAGCTTGTCTTGCGTACGAATTACTTTTCCAGCCTTATCTTTAGTAATTGTTGGAAAATTGTTTTGCGCCTGCAAAGAACTGACTAAAAATAACAACAAAAGTGTCTTCAGAAGAAGACACTTGTTGATTTTGTTGTTCATACAACAATTGATAGTATTCAAATATGGATATTTGTTTTTCATATATAAACCCAAAGGGAATTAAATATTAAAAGTGAAACTATATATTGCAAGTCATCTAAAATCTAAATTTATTTTATTAAAAAAATTAGATAATAACATGCTCTAGAGACACTAATCTATTGATTTTAAACAAATAGATTCTTTACATTGCATTAAATTTTACCATTTGAAAAGTATACTTCTATGCTTTTCAAATTATTTTTTGTTTTTTTCTCTTTCTTCTAATCTTTTATGCCAATCGGTACTTTCTTTGTTCAAATCATATCCTTCTTTAGAAAGGTAATTGTTGATTCTTCCCTTGTATTTTCCAAACCAAGCATGTTTTTCTTTAGAAGAACCTCCATCCATAGCGTGCTCTCTTGCTTCAACCAAGGCATCATAAATGTACTTTTGTTGTTCTTGAGTTAAATTAGGCAACATATCATTGTAACCCAAAACGGTAATTGGTAATACTCCGTAAGTCATTCCGTCTTTTACCTGAACAATTTGGCTATTATTTAGTTTTTTGCTCAGTTTTTTCAAATAAGATTTATGCAACGACATAATTTTCTTGTCGGCATCATTCTTTAATTTTTCAACTGATTTTTGTTGTTTTTCTTTATCAGCAACACTCTTTTTTACTTCATCAATTTTAGCATCCCGACCGTCTTGAATTTTACTCAACGAACGGTATTGTTCAGCGATGATATCTCTCACCGCTAATTGATCCTCTTGAGATTTTAATTTTAAATCATCAACAATTTTCTGTGCTCTTTCATTCGTTACTTTTACATATTCAGGATCATAACCCGATTGTGCCATAATTACATTTGAGCCAAAGAAAAGTAATAAAGCTACTATTATATTTTTATACATTTTCATCTTCTATTTTTTTTAACTTAAGTATTATAAAGCAAAATTCTTGCTCAATCGTTCGCAGAAGGAGCAAGAATTATACCATTGACAAGTGGATTACTTTTTAAATTCAGCTAGACCATTTTTTAATTTAGCTAAAGTATCTTCATTATTTTTTAGATCTTTCCAATCTGTTTTTTTCTTAGGATTGGTACCATTGATATACTCTTCTATATTAGTATAACCGTCTTTGTCTGAATCAATTGTTGCATCAGAAGGATCATTAGGATCCAACTTGTATTTTATTTCCCAAGCATCTGGAATACCATCTTTATCTGAATCAGTATATGGAGATCCTTTATATTCTGGATAACCACCTACTTGTGAAATATCAGTAATAATTCCTAACTTATAAGAATCTGGACCTAGGCGTCTGTGCTCAAATTGGTAAAAAGAACTTGGATCTAAACCTTCTGCATATTCTGGTTTCCCAGTTTTTACTACTCTTACAATTCGAGTATCTACTGGATCTCTTTGAGGCAATGTAGCACCAGCATTTTCAAGTACAAAATCATAACTCTCCTTAGCTGTCATAAAATCCTTTAACCAAGGCATTGGCATTGGCTCATTTACTCTCATCTTAGGAAAATAAGTTGAAGCTTCTGCAAAACTCATTGCTTCTCCTTTTTTATTTTCCATTTGCACACCACCATTCCAGTTGTCTTTAGAAACTTTTTCATTTCCTTCAACAAAATTTCCGTTTACATAAGCTCTACCAAAAACTACATAAGGCAATTTGCTTCTACCAGATTCTGGTTTTAAAATTCGGTAACTAATAGGTTCGTTTATATCGGTTGCTGGACCTGGTTTAAAATAATTATTGATAATGTTGTATTGAGCTGTGTAATCACCACCATCAATGGAGCGATTCACCCAGTTAAAAATTACATTGTTAGCAAAATTAAAGATTCCATTCCAACCGATTGATGGATTTCTTCCTGTATTAGAAGACCACAAATTTCTAATGAAAGAACAATTCTCACCTCCTAATGTACTCCCAAAAGCATGATTATAAGTATCTAATCCTTCTGCAAATAAACTGTTTTGAATAGTCACATTCACAGTTCCAAATTTCTTATCAGGACCTCCAGTTCCATCAGCATACATGTGTCTGTAAAATGACATGTTTTCGTCTAATCCCCAAGTCCCCGAAACATGATCCATAATAATATTTCCAACAGGATTTCCTCCAATGGCATCATCTCTACGACCAACAAAAGTTTCTCCACGACGAAAACGCATATGTCTAATAACCACATCATGAGTATCAATCCAAATAGTTTCTCCAGCCACACAAATTCCATCTCCAGGAGCTGTTTGTCCAGCAATAGTAACATAAGGAGCACGAACTATTAAAGGGCTTTTAATTCTAATAATCCCCGAAACGTTAAAAACAATTATTCTAGCACCACCTTTTTCCAAAGCTTCACGTAAAGTACCTGGCCCTCTATCAGCTAGGCTAGTAACCGTATAAACTTTTCCTCCACGTCCACCAAAACTATACATTCCTCCTCCTTCAGCACCTGGAAAAGCAGGAATGGAAGCTTGTGGTAAATCGGTAGGTCTTGAAGCCCAAGGAACATAAGGTTTTCCTTCTCTTTCTTGCTGTTCCACAATTACTTTAGCTTTTTCCCAAGCCTCATCTGATAACTTTTCAGCTTCCGCCTTAATCGCATTTTCTCTCGCCTGAACTTCTGGTGATATTTTTGGATATTGTGCAAAACAATTTACACTACTTCCTAAAACAACAAAAGCTACTAAAAATTTTAATTTGTTCATTTTAAAATTATTCTAATTAATAAAAAAAATTTGGTTAGAACTGTATTTATTAGATTAAAGTTTGTTAGTTATAAAAAGAAATGCTTGAAATGGATCAAGCATTTCTTTTATTTTTATTAATTATTGTAATGGATCAAAAGTTCCTCCCCATCCTTTGGTTTGTTCTAAATAAGGAGCTACATTAATTAAATTTTGATGAATACCAAAAAAGTAATACTGATCATACCAAGTAAACTTCCAACTGCTATTATTAGCTGTAGGATCTAAATTATCTCTCTCTACAATATCAAAATAATTAGTATACATATAATCTAAATATGCTTTTTCATTATTGATTACTGTTCCAGGATTTTTCCCAGTTGCGGGAATTGTATATGGAAAAGCTGGTTCTCTATTTACAATTGGTGCAACTCCTGCAGAATTTACTACAAATGGATCTACTGAGGCATGAATATAATTATTCCCATCTGTTTTTTTGGCCACTATATAATATCCTGTTCTTCTAGTACCATTAAGAGGAGCTATTCCCAACCTTGAACAAGTTCCATAAGTATTATCAAAAAGCAACCATCTTCTTAAATCATAAAACAATTTATTTTCATAGGCAAATTCAATTTTTCTTTCATTCAAAACTGCTGCAAAATGTTCGTCTCTTGAAGAAACGGCAGCTAAACCATAATGACCATCACCGTTGGTAATACCTGCACGATTTCTGATTGACTCAATTAAAGTTTTACCCTCTGACAATTTATTAATTCCTATTGCTGATTCAGCTAGATTCAATACAACCTCAGCAAAACGCATTTCCATATAATCAGTACCACTATATTGAAAACTACTAGCATTACTTGCAGTTTCATTCGTTGCTTTTCTCACATAAATTCCACTTGAGTTTGGAGTGGCTTCTGTAAATTTGTCTGGATTTGGAGCATCAACTGTAGGTCCAGTTTTATACCAACTATATGTCCATTGTTTAAAAGCAGTATTTTCAGCATATTTCCATGTTGCACCATTGTATGCAAAAGTTTTATAAAATCTTGGGTCTCTATTTTTATAGAATAAAACTGGGCTATATGAAGCATTCCCAACAATACTTTTCCCATCTGCCATAGGAAAAGCATCTACCATTTGCTTTGTTGGTGATATTGATCCATTTCCTCCAGCTGCTCTAGAACGAACAGCCCTTTCCCAACCATTATTTCTTTGCGCATCAGAAACAGAGGATTTATTAAATCCATAAACAATAACTGCTTCTTTATTATTTACTTCGGAAAACCACATATTTCCCCAAGCTACACCATCAGCAAAACCACCTGTTGAAAAAAGACCTTTTGCACCTCCTTCAGCCGATTCTAACAATGCCTTAGCTTCAGTATTTGCATCATAAGCACGTTGCCAACGAGCCACATCATCA
>WSSedL1CaDRAFT_10000636_pt1 | contig 23886 bp, 17 predicted proteins | sample WetSurSL1Cattail_FD_9464 | JGI IMG/M metagenome (IMG submission 9464)
ACCGGCCAGGATGAGATCGGGAAAAGGTTATTAAAAATGGAAACCGGCCAGGATGAGATCAAAACGAATTTATCTGATATGAAAACTCGACAAGATGAGATATACCAAGTAGTTAGTGCAATTGAGCATTCCAATCAGGTTGGGAAATCCGAGCTTGATAGTCATAATATTAGAATTGCTAAAGTTGAGGGCAAGCTGAAAAAGGTTGCAAAAGCTTTTAATGAGGAAGAAGAGCTCGATGAAGCATCAAACCTCTAATAACATAGAGAACTTAATGGTATAGAGCATGAAACAACGGTAATGATAAAACTGTTACCGCTTTTTTGTGTTTAAAAGACAACTTGACATGTAGTGGACTTTTTTTATACGACAATGCTGAGCATTGTATCCTACTCTGTCTGAGATTAATACGAATGAATTAGAAAGTGCAGGATAAAGTTCAGTCTGTCATTTTCCGTTGAGACTGAAGTGCATATAATCCTTACCATTGGACCAGTTCATATCTGGACTCCAGTGCCAGCCGTAACGGTTGAATGCATGGACAACATCACCTTCCGGCAGTATGGAATACGGGTTATTACCGGGTTTCCATATGGAGCCGGACTTAATCACTCCATCTAGTGAGATAAAATAATTTTCTGTTGGATTAATATCAACAGCAGTGCCGTTAGAGTGCTGTGAGGTTCCACTTCTATAGGAATAACCCTGGGCGTTCTTAATAGGAAATTTCCCCTTCCCATTATAAATTTCCTCAAATATTTTTTTCATATTTTCTGCAACGTTTTTGTTGATCGTAAGGGTGAGAGAGGCGGGCTTTTTTGTACCTGACGCTGTTAGGTTCCAAACTTTGACCTTGATGCTTTTCATATTCAGATTTGCTTGACTGATATTTGTAAACTGACTCTTTTCAGGGTCACCAGTTATCATCTCACTTGCGTTTGCCCAGGGGAATATGGTAAACTCACGTTTGAGAAAAAACACAGAAGGCTCACCGTTGCTATTGACAGGAACTACCTTCAAAGCAGCGTGAATCACTTTTTTGTCACCCCCAAATACGCTGGAATAGAGCAGATTAGCATTATTTGTGACTGCAAAAGATTCTGAATACTGGTCATAGGTAGATGAACTTGTCTGTAAATCCAGGTAATTGCTGCATATTCTCATTGTATATGAGGATATGCCATTTTTAAATACCGTGATATCATATGCTGAAGCCAAAGGAATTGTATTCCAACGAAGATAAACATCACTCATGTAATAGGACGGAGAGATAAAAATTCCTGCCGGCGCTGGCAGAACACATTCTGCAACTCCTGCAGCCCGGATTTGCGATTCATCACAGTAGGCCAGCACATTAAGAGACAATAATACAGCCTGCTCGCGTGTAATATCGGACTTGGGATCCAACTTGTCTTCTCCTGTACCTGAAAGAATTCCGAGCGCATAGACATCAGCCATATAATTCTGTGCCCATCCAGATACCAGATTGCTGTCCGTAGAATATTCAACAAGCAGTCGGGCTGCTTGCTGCTCGTCCATAGGCAGCGAGTATGCAAGAGAACCTGTAGAAGTTGTAGACACGATGCTGTAGTGATTTTCCGAGGCACCATGGTTTCTTGCATTATGATAATAGTTATCTCCTCCAAAATCGTATAAGTCTCCTGCATGATTCCAATCTCCATGATTCCAATTGAAATTTTCAAAGCCATTATTAGAGGAAGACTGAAAAAGCATGCGCAGTTTTGAGAGCATGACAGCTGCCATCTCACGTGTAAGCGGCAGGTCAGGACTAAATATTCCAATGTCGGTGCCTTGAGTTAGACCCAGCATATAAGCATTTTCTGCATTGTTGTCCGTTGTATCGGTAAACGGATGGGACACAGGAAGTTCGTGTAATGTTATTCCGAAGATACGGCAAGTGTTGATCAACACTTCGCAAAAATCCTTACGTGTGATGCTTTCTGTAAACGGTTGGGCATCAAAGTCTTCAGGGATGATACCAGCTGTTGCGGAAATTACGATTTTTTGAGAGGCCCACGAACTTGGAAGGTAGTTTGTATTTGCATAGGTTACCGATGCACTCATTGAGAGTAATATTATAAAAATCAATGCTAAAGCAGCAGAACGAAATGTTCTTGTTTTCATTATTATACTCCCTTTATTTTGTTTTTTTGATCGTTGATGTAATGAATTAATAGCGCATTTTGAAATTTATGCTGTTATTTGTAGCGCTACATTATATATGTTCGAAAACAGAAATGCGATTTATGGGGTAGGGTGTTATGTTTATCTTCAGTAGTTCATTGTATTTAAGCCTTACAAGTTATAAACCTTTGTTGTTTCAGAATCTGCATTAGAATATAATGGTACTATTATCATCATCTAAATATTATGTCAGCTCCGATGAGATATTAATATAGGTAGTATATCAAGGTAAAATACTGTGCCATTTGACCAATTTGAATCATTTTATGGAGGCATAAATATGAAGGGCTCTGCGACAAATACGTTTGGAATACTGACGAGCGGGGGAGACTGCCCTGGCTTGAATGCGGCGATCAGGGGAGTGGCAAAAGCTGCATATGGGTTATACGGTATGAAAATAATCGGGATAAACAATGGCTTCAAAGGCCTGATTGAAGATGATACGGGAATACTCAAACCGGAGGATTTTTCCGGTATCCTGACAAGAGGGGGTACGATACTTGGAACATCAAGAGAAAAGCCTTTTGGTAAGGTAAAGGACAACGATTTTTCGGTTGATATGAAACTGGATGCGATCAAGGAAAATTATAAGAAGAACAATCTGGACTGCGTCGTTATGCTGGGAGGGAATGGATCTCATAAAACAGCAGCTCTTTTGAAAGAGCAGGGACTCAATATTATTGGATTACCCAAGACGATTGATAATGACATCTATGGAACTGATATCACTTTCGGGTTTCATACTGCTGTAGATATTGCAACCGAGGCGATTGACCGTCTTCATTCAACTGCACATTCCCACAACAGGGTAATGATTATCGAGGTAATGGGACATAATGCAGGCTGGCTCGCACTTTACTCGGGGCTGGCAGGCGGCGGCGACGTCATCCTGATCCCGGAAATACCGTATCATATGGACAGCATAAAAGATCATTTAAAAAACCGTGCAAAAAGCGGGAAACAATTTTCAATCGTTGTTGTTGCGGAAGGGGCCTTATCGTATGAAGAATATAAAATGGATAAAAAGCAGCTAAAGCAGAAACGGAAAGATCCGGGTTATCAATCCAAAGCCTATGAACTGGCAAAGGATATAGAGGATAAGACGGGAATGGATGTACGTATTTCCGTGCTTGGGTATTTGCAGCGCGGCGGCACACCTTCTCCCTATGACAGGGTTCTGGCGACGCAGTTCGGCACGGTTGCCGCAGAGCTGTTGTATAAAGGGGAATATGGGAATATGGTTGCCAGGGAAAAAGATGATATCATCGCTAAGCCTCTTGAAGAGATCGCAGGAAAACTAAAACCGGTTCCTCAGGATCATATTCTTCTTAAGAATGCGCGTATGGTCGGGACCTGCTTCGGGGACTGAGCTGCCCCAATAGGTATCTATATGGGATTTTCATAAAAATAGGTCTGGCTGTGGATGGGCTTTTTGCTTCTTCTGTTTACCCATACATACTGCCCATCTGCTTTAAGCTCCCTGGCTTTGACGTTGTCTTTCAGATAAATGTCCAGTATGGATTCGAGCCTGTTCTTTAAATCCTCATCAATAACCGGGAATAGAAGCTCGACCCTTCTGTTCAGATTCCTTTCCATCAGGTCTGCACTGGACAGAAAAATATCTTTTCTTCCACCGTTACTGAAGTAGAATATCCTGCTATGTTCAAGATACCTGTCAACAATACTGATTACACGGATATTTTCACTGACACCGTTGATGCCGGGACGCAGCGAACAGATTCCCCTTACGATCAGATCTATTTTTACACCGCTGCAGGAGGCTTTGTACAGAAGCTTTATAATTTCCGAGTCCACCAGAGAATTAATTTTTATGATTATTCTGCCTGGACTGTCAATTGTCGATAATTTGATTTCATTTTTAATGAGCTCGGTAATTTTCTTTCTCAAACCGAATGGAGCAGTATTCAGCATATACCAGTCCGGCTGGTCGGAATAGCCTGTAAGCTGGTTAAAGAGTGCAGTCGCATCGGAGCCTATGTGTCTGTTTGATGTAAACAGACCGATATCTGTGTAAAGCTTTGATGTCGTTTCATTGTAATTTCCAGTACTCATATGCACGTAACGCATGATACCATCAGTTTCTCTTCTAACGACCAGTGTTATCTTGCAGTGTGTCTTTAGTCCTATCAGGCCATAGGTTACGTGGCATCCGGCTTCTTCAAGCTTTTTAGCCCATTGTATATTATTTTCCTCATCAAATCTTGCTTTGATTTCAAACAGCACTGTAACCTGTTTACCATTTTCAACAGCGCGAAGGAGTCCTTTTATAATAGGTGAATTGCTGCTGATCCTGTACAGCGTTTGTTTTATGGCTAACACATCAGGATCATCGGCTGCGTGATAGATGAAATCAATCACGGATTGGAAATCCTCATATGGATGATGCACAAGGATATCCTTGGTTCTGATGGCACTGAAAACATCTTCATATTTCTTGAAGGCGGGAGGGTATATACTCGGGAAGAGTTGATCCTTTAAGTCAGGCCTGCTGCGCTGTGCTGCCATTTTCAACAGGAAAGTGATATCAATAGGTCCCTTGATATGGAATACGCTCTGAGGATCGAGTTCCAGCGCGTCTTTCAATATGGATACGATTTTTTCATCACTATGGGCTTCAACCTCCAGCCTGACAGCTGCACCCCATTTTCTCATTTTAAGAGATTTTTCAATTTCCAGCAGCAAATCGTCAGCTTCATCTTCATTCAAGCTGAGATCTGCATTTCTGGTTATCCTGCACGCGTTGACTGCCAGGATCTTATGTCCTTTGAAAAGCATGGATATATTCATTCGGATGATTTCTTCCATCAGGATATAATTCACTCCATTTATGTCAGAGGACACTTCAATAAATCTTGGCAGGACTGAAGGGACTTGTACTGTGGCAAAAAGCTGATCTTCCTTTTCTGAACCCTGCAAAAGTACGGCAAGGTTCAGGCTCTTGTTTGCGATTAGAGGAAAAGGCCTGCTTTCATCAACAGCCATGGTAGTTAAAACAGGATATATTTCATTCACAAAATACTCATTCAGAGTGTTCAGCTGAATAGGAGTCAGAACATCACTGTCAATGATATTAATACCCTCGTTCTTCAGCGCGGGTAAAAGTGAATAGCTCAGACAATTGTACTGGTCCCGGATCATGGATGCAACTGTCCTGTATATACTCTGTACCTGCTCATCAGGTGTCATACCTGATGGGTCCGGCTTGTCAAAGCCTGCGTTGATCTGATCATTTAGAGATCCCACTCTTACCATGAAGAATTCATCCAGGTTTGAGCTCACAATAGAAAGAAACTTCAGCCTTTCAAGCAATGGATTTGAATTATCCTGGGCTTCCTCCAATACTCTCTTGTTGAATTCAAGCCAGCTCAATTCGCGGTTTATAAAAAATTTGTTGCCATTGAAGCTTTTTTTCATCCTGACCTCCGGTTATTTTCTTTTAATTATCAGGTTGGGTTTTATACCGTAGACTTCATTGAATAAATTACTTTTATTTTCGAATTCCCATTCTTCAAGGAGCGAATCCCTGTTGGTTTCTGCTTTTATCGTAAAATTCTGTTCGCTTAATACGATTTTCACATCCGAAAGCTTCTGCCTGTGGCTTCTATCCAGCGCATCCGCAAGCTTAAGGAAGGCCGCAAGCTTCGATACCATAATCCGGCTGTCGTAGTCAAGCGCTTTATAATTAAAATCATCCATACCCGGCATATTATTTGCATGGTATCTGATTATATTCGCAATGATATGTAAATCATTTTTTGAAAGCCCAAGAATGTCGGAATTCAGAATGATATTATGGGACAGTATATTGTGTGCCTTTATATTGATATATTTGCCAATATCGTGTGCAATCGCTGCTATCTGTAAAAACAGCCTTTCCTTATCGGAATATCCATGAAGTCTTTTGGAATTGTCAAATAGAAGCAAAGCTACTTTTTCAACCTGTTCAGCATGCTTCGAATCGTAGGAGTATTTTTCACCAAGCTTTCTCACGGAAATGATGATATCTTTTTCAGAAAAGGCTTTATTTCTCAGGCCGAATTTTGTATCCGACATATATCTCACCAGACCGTCACATAAAGAGACAGCAGGTGTAAAAATCCTGTCCGTTTGGGTAAAGGACAGGAATTTCTCATACATCAGCATGGCAGGTACAAGAGTTTCAACACTTTCCGAATTCAACATATATTCCCCGGCAATTTGTTGCTGTGATTTACCGATGACTTTGTGGAAAATCTTGTAGAAAGCTTCTTTTGCCATAAAGGAACGATTGTACTCCTTTTTGCCGCTTGCAAGTATGTCATGCATGACGTTGATTTCCGATCCAATCACAAGGTAATTATTGATTGGGCTTTGTAACAGCTGTACTTTAATGGTGTCAATTTCACTTTCAATATATTCTCCAATCAAATTGGGAAAGTTCAGGGTTCTTCTTTCTAGAGTACTTAAGACCTCTTTTAGTCTCAGTGCCCCCATTCTGACATATTGGGTGAATATCAGGTCTCCTCCGCTAAAAAGGGTTATTTCCACACCCCCGGAACCAACGTCCGTAATCAGGACGCCTTCCTGCTTCAGCCTGTGGAAATCCTTCAAGTTATCCATTATTGACCCGTAGGTAAAAAATCTTTCTTCAGACTCACTGATCACATCAATTTTCAAGCCGGTTTTCTGGAAAATATAATCGAGGATATAATCACAGTTGACAGCTTCCCGCAATGCGCTGGTAGCTACGATCATATATTTGTCAGTCTTGTATTCACTAATCAACTTTTTAAAATTCTTTAAAATATTGCAGACTTCTTCAAGATGCTCGTTATTTATTTTGCCTGTAATGAAGGTGTCCTTCCCAAGGTTGATAAACTTTCTTGGCGTTTCCAGTGGCAGGATACCGCCGTTTGAATCTACATCGGCAATCTTCATCTTAATACTGTAAGAACCTATATCTATGGCAGCCATTATATGATGATTCAAGTTGGTAGCTTTCATAAAAAACCTCTAACTTACACAATGGAACAAAATTATTTATAATTCGAGTATATCTAAATTAATACCTGCCATCAAGTTCTTAACATAAATATAACAATTGGAGTATTATGTTGCTGGTATGCAATCCTGCAGATCGCATACCGATTGACCTGTCATTGATTCGAGTTATAGCAGTTGTAAAAAAGATTTACATTCTGTTAATCCAGACTTAGCATTGACATTTTATACTGTTATTATAACGAGGCAAAAGATGTCCCCCGCCCCGGATGAATGGGCGAGTGGCAGGCAAAGCTTGCGACCAGTCTCGTTAAAACGCAGCATCGGTTTAAACCGGTGCGTTATAGAACTCCATGCGATTTCCTTAAGTGCAAGAGCGTTTTAGAGGAGGATATATGAAGATTGCATATTTTACAGATACCTTTCTTCCACAGGTCAACGGAGTAACTAATACACTTGGAAAACTGGATGCCTATCTCGAAAAAAACTCCATTCAACATATGTTCTTTGCTCCTGAATATCCCGAAGCATCCCAATCTGAAGATTCTCTAAAAGTTCAAAGGTTCAAAAGCATAAGTCTCCCCATATATAATGAATGCAGGCTGTCCATCCCCATATATGCATCCTTTAGCAAAATAATTGATAAATTCAACCCGGATCTGATACATCTGGTCACATCGTTCGGGATCGGATGGATGGGCTTGAAGTATGCCCGTGAAAAAGGCATACCAGTGGTTTCTTCGTTTCATACGAATTTCGATGCCTATTTGAAATATTATAAACTCGAATATTTGGAAGAACCCATTTGGAATTATTTCAGATGGTTCCACAATTTCAGTGAAATCAATTTCTGCCCTTCTACCGATACAATGAAAGCATTGGATGACAAAGGATTCAGAAATATCAGAATCTGGTCAAGAGGAATCGAAGTAGAGAAATTCAATCCCACATTTAAAAATACTAATATCAGACAGAAGTTTGACGCTGTGAACAAAATGATGTTCCTTTATGTTGGTAGAGTCGCAGCAGAAAAGGATCTGGATATATTGCTGGAATGTATGAATAACATTAATGCGCTCCACCCGGGGAGAGCCTGTTTCATCATCACAGGCGACGGTCCATATGCTGGATACATGAAGAAGAATGCTCCCGCCAATACACACTTTACCGGCTACCTAAAAGGGTTGGAATTGGCGGAAATTTATGCTTCCAGTGATGTGTTCATATTTCCATCCAGCACGGAAACGTTCGGGAATGTTGTACTTGAAGCCATGGCTTCAGGTTTGCCGGTGATTGCAGCAAATGCCGGCGGTGTGACGGATAGTATTCATCACGATTGCGACGGACTTATTTGCAAAGCCAGAAATGCCATGGGATTTACAAAAGCCATGGAAAAGTTTATAAGTACCCCGGGTTTGGCGGCATCCATGGGCGCAGCAGCCAGGCAGTATACGCTGAGCAAGTCGTGGGACAGCATATTTAATGGCCTGCTGAAGGATTATCAGGAAATCATCGGCAAAGTGCGTCCTGATTATGGGAAGACCGCTTGAAACATGTAAAGAGGCATACCACACTTAATAAAGATGGATATGGAGGGCGTATATGAGAGTTTCAATCATTGGCGGAACCGGATATATTGGACTGGTAACAGGAATAGGACTTGCTGCAAAAGGCCATCGTGTCATTTGCGCGGATATTGATCGTTTAAAAATTGAAAATATTGAAAGAGGAGTCCTGCCTATTTGCGAAGAAGGCTTGGATGCCCTGCTTCAGGAAGCGAAAAGGTATGGGAATATAAGCTTCACCAGCAGTATTCATAGTGCTGTAATAATATCGGACATAGTGATGATTGCCGTTGGTACTCCCGAAGGGATAAACGGAGAGACTGATATGAACCAGCTGTTGAATGCACTTAAATCGGTAGCTGCTGCTATGGATCACCATAAAACAATCGTAATCAAAAGTACTGTTCCTGTGGGTACCAATGACATGGCAGCAACGTTAATAAAAAAGCATCTCAAATCCTCATCTATCACATTCGACATGGTATCGAATCCGGAATTTTTGAGGGAAGGATCAGCAGTAAAGGATTTTATGAATCCTGACAGGATTGTTATTGGCACCTGTTGTAATGATGCCGCTCAAACAATGAGGGAATTGTACAGATGCTTCGATTGCCCGGTTATTGTAACAGAACCGCGCAGTTCCGAGATGATCAAGTATGCGTGCAATTCCTATCTTGCTGCAAGAATATCGTTCATCAATGAAATTGCAGAAATCTGTGAAAAGGTGGATGCGAACATACAATCCGTCATCGATGGGATGAAATCCGATAAAAGGATCGGGGGTCACTACCTGAGTCCTGGTCCGGGTTTTGGCGGTCCCTGCCTGCATAAGGATATCAGGTCTCTCATCCATTTCGGTGAACAGGCGGGAGCGGATGTTGGAATGCTCAAGGCAGTTCTTGAAAGGAATGAAAAGCAGATTGAAAGTATTGTGCAATATATTGGCACTATTTTAAAAAGTATAAAGAACAAAAAAGTTGCTGTGCTGGGATTGAGTTTTAAAGCTGGAACCAGTGATACAAGGAACTCCCCGGCAATAACACTGATCAGGAAGCTTGTAGAGACGAACTGTAAGGTTTCCATTTATGACCCTGTAATCTGTAAAATAGAAGAGCACCTGAATTCTTCTGTCATCATGGCGCAAAGCATTGGTGAAGCCACTGTTAATGCGGACTGTATTGTAGTCATGACTGAATGGGAAGAATTTTTTACAATGAATCTTGATGTTCTCTATAATGGAATGAGACATGCTTTCATTGTTGATGCAAGGAATATCATATCTCCGGATCGAGCATTGAAAGCGGGATTCCAGTATAAAGGGATTGGTGTTCAAAGGTCGGGCGCCCATTTAAATGGCGATCATCTGATGAAAAGGATCATTTGAAATAATATAACTACCCCCATTGATGTAATTTTATAGTGACAGAAACCAGGTTTTAATCATATTGCCGATCACTTTCAGCCTTAACTGCAGCGAAATACCTTTAGCCAGGGACTGCAGATCATGATTTGCATCGGCTGATTGACTTGCCTTTTTATGCAGTTCATGCAACACTACATTTTCTTTCAGTGGCTCCTCTGTATATTCATTAGGCCTGGAAAAATAAACACCGCCATCACAAAAGGCTTTAATATGATTGAAGGCAGGAGGCTCGAGCACTCCTCCATTGAATGGAAAAAGGCCCAGCATGAAGCGTGTACAAACACCATTATATGCGGGCGCCAGTGATCTGTGATAGGGACTGGCTGCGACTACAAGCTTCTGAGCCAATCCGGCGCCATAGGTTTTATGGTGTCTCTGTCTGCCAAAATATGTCCCAAAAGGGTTGAAGCAAATGCCGGATGTATTTCCGGTCCTGAAGGAGCGCATAGGACAGAAAGCCATCGAATTCAGCCTGTTCCTGTCTGTTGCTACAACAATGCCGAAATTCCCGTCGGTCGCTCCCACAAAACCTGCTGTGATATGATTATTGAACGAATCCATTTCGGAATTTTTAGAGTCAGCTTTCTCAAAATCAGATATTTCATAACGACTTAAGTCACCCTGAAAATTATATTTGATCACGGAAACGGGTTTTGAAAATAATGGCTTTATCTGAAAAGGAGCCACTTCTATCCAGCTGCTGTCGCAATAATGACCTAAAACGGCAACCTCATTGGACAGCAGATCGTTTTCCGCAGTGTATGGGTACTGCATGTCCATCCGCACCATTAGTGCAGGAATGCCGTCTACAATAAACAAATCCATCGAAAAATGTCCGGGATCAATCTGGGCAGGAAGGTCTATACATCCATGAAACCTATAGCCTGCAAGCCTTCCGCCTCTTCCAGGCGTGAGCAGTTCCTTGCGTTCCATGTGGAATTCATATTCTGTTCCGACTACGCCGTGAAGATATTTGACATAATTTCTTAAAAAATCCCTGCCTCCTATCATTTTGCCAAAGGCTCTGACTTCGGCGACAGCCAATCCATCACATACTATTTCAATTCCTTCTCCGCATAAACGATTTTCATTTACAAGCAGATTCCAGTTATAAGGTCCGACACCGTCATCTTCCAAAATGGTCAGATCAAGCCTGCAGGGGCATGGACCGTCTGGAAATACGAACACCTGGAGTTCTGCATACGAACCATCGTTATGACGGGCTGTATCTAAAAACGCCCCATCGACAGTTGTACCCTCCGGATTATGTAAAAGGAAATGACTGTGATCAAAAGCCAGTCCTTTTTTGAGTGATAGGATCATATTGATAAAGGGGGTATCATATAAATTTTCCTGAATAATAATAGGAATAACCTTTGTGTTTTTATTTTTAGTATTGCATTTGGATTCAAGCAGCCGGGGATTTGCAGTCAGCCATGCATTTCTGATTTCCTGCCATGCCTTCTGCGCATTTTCCAACATTCGTAATGACATTTCCTGGGCTCTATTCTCCCGCTCCCTGTTGATCATAGGAGCTGCAAGGCCGAAATGCGTGGTGGACATAAGACGCAGCCTGTCGTTGAAAGAAAGTTCAAGAAACTCTGACATTTCTTTTAACCTTTTATCATTTACCACGAGGTCTGCCAGCCAACGGGATTTTTCATCCAAAAGTCTGGCTTTCTCTATACGTGACCAGATGAGATGATTGAAGGGTTTCTCCGCCCAACTGGCATATCCGTCGAAAACGCCGTCAGCTGTATCCTGATTGAAGGTAACGGATGTAACCGGCGGATGACTTTTCAAATAATTATATGGCGTATCAAAAACGACATAATCCAAAGCTGATATTTCTTTTACCATGCCTTCAAGTCCTCTTGTATTCGGTAAAATACTGAATGGAAAAGGTAAATTCAATCCTTGCCATAAAATCGCATCAGCATCCAGATTGATAAATATCAGTACATCATGTTGGATTTCCTTTTTTAGCTGCTTTTTATGCAGCCTTCTGACCAGGGAGCCCAGACAGCCGTAGTCGACAAGGTCCGAAAGGCTTATGGCCGGAATCAATGCGATCCTTTCATCCTTATAGCAGTACCATAGCGGATTATAGGCATCCTCTTCCGATAAGAGAGGTATCAGTGTCCTGAAACTGTCAAAGGGAACTCCGCTGTAGTACAAACATAACGCTTCTATTCCAAGTTGCTTGTAAAGATGTATATAGGATGGAGAAAACATCATTTCCTGTGGCCTGACAACAGGGGCATAATTAACGAAAATATCCCTGACTCCAGACTTGAAGGGGTTTGAAACGGCCCATCCGGTTGAAACAGAAAACTCCTTTTCATCCATACAGCTCACAAGGCCATTATTATATGACATCAGAATGACCTCATCGCCACGGCTCTTAACCCGTTTTACAATATTTTCAATGATATCGGGGGCATGGACAGGAAGAATGTTTTCAAGCGAATATGCATTCTCAAAATCCCAGGTTCCTTTGACCGGTATCCCCTGAAGATTACACCTGTCAAGTACTTCAAGCGTGTTCCTGATGATCCTGATATCCAGACCAAAACCCCTGTCATCATTCGAATCACCTCTGAAAGAATGGTATAGGTTTACATGAAAACCAAATGCAACATGTACTTTCATGATAGGTTCATAATCCTCTCACTGGTAATGCAATCTTAATTATATTTTTATGTTTCCATATTACTATGTTGTTGTTAACCTAATATTAATTTCCGGTAATTATCTTTAAATCATTAATGCTGAACCGTATACTTAGAGCATCAAACAAACTATGTAAAAATTAACATGGATATAACATAATTCTAATCAAAATAGTGTATTATGGGGAAATATATGTTGAAGGACAAACCATAAATAATTTGAGACTAAGATTAGTTAAGGACTAAAATAAATTCCGGACAACGGGAGATCACAAATGCAAAAACTAGGCATTATTGATATTGGCTCAAACTCCATACGACTGGTTATCATGCAGATCCGCAAGGATGGCTCTTATAGTATTATTGATGAATTAGGCGATAGTGTACGTTTAGGAGAGAAGACAAGTGGTTTAAACGTATTGAGTAAAGAGAAAATGGACTCAGCTGCAGATACATTGAGGGCTTTTCAGAATTTGTGCGAGGCGCTTGAGGTCCGGGATATTATCTGTGTGGCAACTGAAGCAGTACGTCGGGCCTCCAATCAATCCAAATTCATAGAGCTTGTAAAGAAACAGCTTAACCTGGAGATCCGGATTATTACCGGACAGGATGAAGCATGGTATGATTATTTTGGCATGGTGAATACGTTGAGTCTGTCGGAAGGCTTGATCATGGATATTGGAGGAAGCAGCACAGAGCTGATTCTTATGAATGGAAGACAAATTGTAAATTCTATCAGCCTTCCTTTCGGGGCAATTACTTTATCGCAGATGTTTCATCTTGAGAATATAGTAAATGAACAAACGAAGAAAGAATTACATCGTTTTTTATTGAAACATTTTAGAAAAATTGATTGGATTCAAGGTGCAAAACCTTTGATTGGAATTGGGGGATCCTTTCGTAATATAGGCAAGATTGACCGGAAATTAAAGAAGTATCCACTGGACATTACACATAACTACCGCTTATCCAATATATCCCTGCAAAACATATATGATATGGTTAATGCGCTTTCTTCCGGGGAACGTAAAGAAATCAAGGGACTATCAAAGGATCGGACAGACATTTTTCCAGGTGCGCTTTCGGAGATAGCTGTCGTGTTGGAGCTTACCGGAATAAATGAGATCATTATCAGCGGATCGGGCCTTAGGGAAGGTCTGCTTTATGAGTACCTGCTTCAGGACAGGCAACCGGTTAAGGATGTTTTGAATTATTCACTGCAAAACATCATGAACAATTATGAATTGAATCAGACGCATGCCCGTCAGGTATGGAAAATTGCATACCAGCTGTTTGACCAGCTGCAGCGCGAAATTTCTGCTGAGAACAATTGCCATGAAGTATTAAAAACTGCTGCGTTGCTCCATGACTGTGGGATAAGCATAAGCTATTATGATCACCATAAACATTCATTTTACATGATACTCAACAGCCGTGTGAATGGGTTAACACACAAGGAACTGATTATGGCTGCCGAGGTAGCATTACTGCATCGTAAAGATGAGACAAAAATCGCAGCCCCTTACCGATCGATTTTAAGCAGTGAAGAAATTCTGACAATACAAAAACTTGGCGTTTTACTGCGGATTGCTGAAAGTTTTGACAGGCGTCAGAATGGCAATATTTGCGATGTACAAATAGAATATGATAAATATTCCGTCAGGATTAAAGTCGCTGCAAGGGAGGCTCCTACATTGGAGATAGAGGATGCCTTAAGCGTTGAAACCATTTTCTGGAAAATTTTTAAGCGAAAAATTTTTATTGAAGGGTCTTAAAAAGTTCTTTTTTCATAATGTATAGTTTACAACAAAGAAAGATGGGTTAATAATAAATTAGGAGGTGTATGTAATGGAAGAGGTAAAAAATGATTTGGTGGATCACGAAGAGAAAACGGAAGGTAAATCGTTAAAGAAACCAAAAAACACAGCAAAAGCAGAGAAAGTAAAAGCAGAGAAAGTAAAAGCAGAGGCGACCAAGGCAATGGCAAACACAGCAGAGGCAACCAAATCAAGCACAAAAAAAGCAAGCGAAGCAAAAGTTGGCAAAACAAAAGCAGTCGCTTCAGACGGCGATATCCGGAATATCAAGGAGAATGAACAGGAAATGCATATCCCGGTATACAATATTAATAAAACCTCAATTGAGAATACTGATCTGGATCAAATAGCAGACAATATCGAAATTAGCAAAAAAAATGATATTGAGCATCAGGAAGAAACAGAAAAAACAATCAAGGATGTAACTCAGGATGAAGAGAAGAAAAAGAATCCTAAAAAGCGCAAGTTGTGTAAATTGATTAAAAAGGATTTTTTAAAAAAGCATTTCAAGGAATATGAGGAATTGGTTTTAAACCCAGGATATATTTGTGGTAAATGCGGCAGAGTCGCAAAAGATGCAAAGTCCCTCTGCAAACCAATGCTTATAGAAGAATAGATTTTGACAGGAAATACTGCGTTAAAGGGCTAATGTACAAGCATTGCCCTTTTTTGGCGTGCGTTTTTTGATAGATTATGAAAGATTTACATCCAGTTAATCCAGACTTAGCATTAACATTTTATAATAATAATGTAAATAAACAAGGAGGAGGAGTGTTCCTATGAATGCTTTATCCCATATTTATTTGTCCCTGATTTTTAAGAAAGCAGTGGAAAATAAATTGCCCATCAAACTCCATACTATTTCCTTCATAAAAGGGAATCTGAAACCGGATTTTTCACTTCTGTTGATTAAAGTACCCCATTACAAAATTCCTACCTCTGAAATAGTAAAAAATGAAATGGACCGGCTGATTCTGCACACAGCGAATAAATATACGACCTGTACAAAAGAATTTACCGAAAGTCTTGGTGTTGTCACACACTACCTTTCGGATTTTTTTTGTTACGCGCATTCTGTACGCTTCACTGGTAGTGTGTATGATCATGTCATTTATGAAAGGAACCTTTCAAAGTATCGCGGAACCATGCAGGCAAAAATAATGGAGTCGGTTGGCAACGTACCATATGGGAACTGCCATATGGATTACCAATCCATATGCAGCTTGATTGACAGATTACACACAAACTACAGTAAAAAAAGGCCTTCCTATGCCCGTGATTTGATTTTTACATTAAGAGCAGGCATTCCACTGACTATTTTCCTTGTCTCATATTGCCTGCAGCTCGGAGAGATAGATATGGCAGCATAATTAATGAATATCTTTGAGAAAATCATATTATGTAAATGAAATAGTTGGGGATGAAAAAATGTCATCCTTTTTTGCATTGAAGAATGGATTTCCTCGGGAAATCACTTACTATGCAGCTTTTTTCTGTCTGGTGAAAAAGATACCAGCCAAAATTGCGGTAAAAGGGGCTACAGTTACCAGTCCGAAACTGCCGACAATGGTATTGAGTATTTCTCCTGAAACATATTTTAGATTAAGGATGTTTACTATTGGGGTATCAAGTGACATGAATACCATCAGCAAGGCTATATATCCGCCGGAATAGGCCAACAGCAGGGTAGTTGTCATTGTACCCAATACGGTGCGTCCTATGGTGAGACCGGATTTTATGGCTTCCTTCGCAGTGATCGAGGGCTTTTTTTCAGTAACTTCATATACTGCTGCTGAAATATCCATAGCAAGGTCCATCAATGCTCCTGCAGATGCAATAAATATACCGGCGATAAAAATATTAGTCAGGCTTAGATTTTGATAACCGGAATATAACAAACTTTCAGAAAAGGCAAGGACAGCTCCGTGAACCTTAAAGCTGTTCCCAAATATCACAGCCAGGATGCAGGTCAGTATCGAACCGGATAATGAACCGAATATGGCAATATATGATTTCAGATTGAAACCGGAAACAAGCAGGATCGTTACCGTAGTCAATGCAGCAACTAACAATAAAGAAAGGAGAATTGGATTATATCCCTTCAAAAAGCAAGGTATCAAAACCTTCCAGATCATCAGGACGGTAAATGCAAAAGACAGTAGAGCACGGACACCCGTCCAGCCGGCGAATAGGATTAATAATAAAATGAATGCACCGAACAGAAGGATTTCCAGGTTAATACGATAATGGTCAATGAGAGTGACAAATTGTATTTTGTCATCTTTTATGTCGATACTAACCAATGCTTTATCACCAGGTACAAAAATCTTGTCCATTTCCAGCTTACCTAAAAGTTCGTTAAATGCAGAAGCTTGAATCCCCTTAAACTGTCCGGTTACTATTTTCACTTTACAGATCTGAGTACCATGCTTTATTAGTCCGATATCATGGATACTTGAATTATCCACCTCAAGAATTTCTGCCTTGGCTTGAGTACCATTCGCATTTATTTCTTTTTCAAATCCAGTAGGGATTAAAAAAAGTACGATGATTACCATTAACATGATCAAAGCAAAAATGATGTTTGAATGAAAAAACTTACTCTTCATATATGAAATACATCCTTCCCGATATAAATATGATGCAAAAACATATTGCATATAGATGCAAATGGATCGGATTGTTACATCCAAATCCATTTGCATTTATAAAGCATTTGATTTTATGAGTTAAAATTACTTGATCTTTAAGATAGAGTGAAGCTTTTTAAAGATATCCGTATTATCATAATATCCGTTGAAAAGATTCTGCCCTGCTCCATATGCAAATACAGGCACAGGAACACCTGTATGCGCATAGGACGTCCATGCGATCCCTGCTTTATTGTCAAGTATATGGGTAATTGTGACGGAAAGAGGTTCATATGTACCGTAAAGAATCTTATCCGAATCCGTATACTTTCTTTCAGCGGAAGGGAGGATGCTTTGAGCAAGTGCATTACGCAGTGTCTGCACTTCAGAGTCGGTCAATACCATATCCGGACTGCTTGCCGCAGCAGCATCCGTCGAAGTGATCAGGCCGAAAGAGTTCTTGATTGCAGGAAGCAGATCCTCAAGTTTTGCATTTTCGGGGGTTGTTCCGGCTACATAGGTCTTTATCTTTGCATCAAAGGAGGCGTAGGATTCTTTTTGATAAGCCAATTTGTCAAAGAAGGTCGAATATCCTGTACCTGCAAAGCCTATAGTCAGACCACCGGTTTCATGATCGGCAGTTACAATAATTAAAGTTTCCTTAGGGTGCTTGTTATAGAATTTGAGAGCTTCTCCGACTGCATTTTCAAATGCAACGGTATCCTTGATTGAAGTAGCAGCATCATTTGCATGACAGGTCCAGTCAATTTTTCCTCCCTCAACCATCAGGAAGAAGCCTTTTGAATTATCCAGCACGTCAATTCCTTTTCTGGTAAAATCCGCCAGAGAGAGATCGTCTGTGCTGCGGTCAATCTCATAAGGCAATGCTTTCTCATTATCAAGGACTGAATTGATAGCAATGACCTTTCCGGATTTGTTGTTAACAGCCAGAATATCATTTTTGGCAGTTACTACTTTGTAGCCTTTACTCTTTGCAATCTCCAGAATATCCTTCTGATCGTCCTTTGCACCTTTTTGCTGCAGGAAGCCGCCGCCCCCAAAAAAGTCAAAGTTACTGTTTGTCAATTCAATACCAATATCATAGTAATTGCTGCGGGAAGCCTGGTGTGCGTAATAGGCCGCAGGCGTGGCATGATTGATGGAAACGCTTGAGATGACACCGACCTTGTAACCTTTTGCTTTGGACATTTCTGCAATCGTCTTGTATTTTACGGTTTTGTCCACATTCATGTTGATTACGCCACTGAGCGTTTTGTTGCCTGTTGCCATGGAAGTAGCTGTGGAAGCGGAATCCGGGCAGATGGAAGAAGCATCAAAGGTAGTAGCTGAGCCAGCCACCGGAAAGGTTGTGAAATTCAATCTGCCGATACCAACTGTTTTCGGGTCGTATAATGCTTTCCCTTTAAAAGCTTCTGCGGCATAGATCTGCGAGTAACTCATTCCATCGCCGATGAACATGAAGACATACTTGGGAGCAGTACCCGTGTAAGCGTTGTTGGTTGTGGTCACTTGTGTAGTTGCAGCGGATACGGCTACGAAAATTGTCGATGCAATCAGCAGGATTGCCAACATTGCTACCAGAAATTTCTTGTTGAATTTTAACATAAAACACCTCCTGAATTATTTTAATTGGATAGTTTTTCAAACTTCCAGTATAAGCTTACAGGGTAGATGATAATTTGGAATTAATAGCAGGTTAAATACTGATTAAGAATATTTCAAGAATTCAATCCATGTTAATAGGGAGGGGATGAAACAATAAAATTAACTAAATATTTACATCTAATTAATTTTGTTTTATCTTTATTGGATTATAGTTGGCATATAAATAGAAGCGTTCTGATCTTGCATAATAAGTAGTAGAAGGGATGGACATCTTGTACTCAATTGTTTTATGAGGAGGGAGCTTGATGGACGAAGATATCAAAAATTCATTTGAATATATAGAGCCAAAGCATGATTATCTTGAGATATTCAGCCATATCAAAAAGAAAATTGCAGACGGAGTTTTTTCACCTGGGCAAATCATCCCCTCGGAAAATGAACTAAGCACTTGTTATAATGTTAAAAGATTTGTTGTAAGAAAGGTTATTAACAAGCTTATTGCAGAAGGCCTGGTTTTTGTAATAAGAAATGAAGGATACTACGTGCAGGATGAAATAATCAATGTAAGAATCAGGAAACATTCGAATTATACCCAAAGTATGATTGATAGGAAACTGACTCCGCAGATAAAGATTATCGGTATCAATACAGTGTACCCCGATCAGGAACAAATGAAATTGTTTTCTTTAAGCAAAACCGATTTGGTATGGGACATATATGTACTTAGGTATTATAAGCGGATCCCATACTTTATCGGCAGGTCCTTTATTCCACAAAATCGATTTCCAGATTTTGGCCCGGATTTTCAGAAATCGAAATCCATTCATAAGGTTTTTAACAAATTATATGGAATAAAGCCCATGAGAACCAATTCCATATGCAGAGCTACCATTTCAGATAAGAAAGAATCCCGGTATTTAGCTATTTTTGAGAACTCCCCCATCCTGAAGGTGACCAGCATAAACACAGATCAGTTTGATAAGCCTGTTGAGCAGTGCATCTCAACCTTCCGCTCGGATATTGTACGAATTAACGTTACTATTTAAGCTGCAAAAAGATTCATTGTATATATTTAATAAAATGTTAATGTCATAACATTAATTAGGGTTTAACATTTCAACAATACCGCCATAATATCCTTCTTCCATAATCAGTTTATAGATTATTTCATGAAAAGGAGAATTGAAATGAAAGCTTTATTAAGATTATCAGCATTTATTATTGCGTTAATGACATTGACGACATTACTGTTTGGATGTGGTACAACAGCAGCACAGGACAAGAATGCTCCAACCACAGATGTAAATGCAGCAGAGGCAAAAAAGGATCCAGTTGCAGCAACAGCTGCAGAAACCGGGGAAGCAACTGCAAAATCAAATTGGCCTGACAAGCTGGTAATGGGCTTTTTGCCAGGCGAGGAGTCTACCCCGGATGCCAAAGCTTCAAACGCAATTCATCAAAAAGCCTTGACCGACTATCTGGGCATTCCTGTTGAGGTCATCATTTGTGAAGACTATAATGCGGTAGTTGAAACGATGAGAACCGGCAAAACCCATTTGGCCTCCTTCGGTCCATTCTCATACATATTGGCTCATGACAGAAGCAATGCCGAAGCGATTGTTGTAAACTGCAAAGAAGGTAAAAAGGAAAATGCATTTTACTCTTCTGTCTTTATTACCAATCCTTCCAGCGGAATAAAAACACTCGCAGATTTAAAAGGCAAAAGCTTTGCTTTTGTAGATCCTGCATCAACCTCCGGCAATCTGGTTCCACGCGCTATGTTTGTCAAGGAATTTAACGTCACACCCGAGGAAATCGATACAAAAATATTTAAAAGTACTCAATTTTCAGGCTCACACAACAACTCTCTGCTGGCGGTGGCAAACAAATCCGTTGACGCTGCTGCTTGTACACGACTTACCTATGAAACAGGGATAGCAAAAAACACGGTGAAGGATACAGATGTAGTGATATTTGCAGAATCCGATCCAATTCCCAATTCTCCCATAGCCGTAAGAGGCGACCTACCTGCCGACCTGAAAGCAAAGATAAAGGAATTTTACCTCCAATGGCAGGATCCGGAATATCAGAAGCTCAGAAATATAGTTGGATATAAATTTATGGAAATCAACGATTCGGATTATGATGCCATAAGAACGATTGCAGCACAAATGAATATGAAACCTGAAGATCTCTCGAAATAAAGGATATTCTCCCGGAGCATCTGTCAATACGGATGTTCCGGGAAATCATGTGAAAGGATGATCAAATATGAAACCGATTCTAAGTGTAAAAGATATAAAAAAGACATATGCAAATAAAACACAGGCATTAAAAGGAGTATCCTTTGACCTTCAGGAAGGCGAGTTTGTTGCAATTATCGGTTCGTCGGGCTCCGGTAAATCGACCCTGCTGCGCTGTATTAACCAGCTTGTCAGTCAGACGGAGGGCAGTATTGAATTTAAGGGGACTGAAGTTGAAAAGCTTAAAGGAGCCGGATTAAAAAAAGTACGTCGTGAGATAGGAATGATATTCCAGCATTATAATTTAATTGACAGACTGACAGTTATACAAAATGTGCTTCATGGCAGATTGGGTTATATGAACGATTTCCGGGGAATTTTTGACCTTTACAGCATGGAAGACCGGTGGAAGGCTTATAAAATACTTGAAAGAGTCGGTCTCGCGGATGAGATATATAAAAGGGCGGACCAGCTTAGCGGGGGTCAGAAGCAAAGGGTTGGAATATCAAGGGCTTTGGCTCAGAATCCTTCCTTAATGCTTGCGGATGAGCCTATCGCCAGCCTGGACCCTGTTTCATCAAGTACAGTTATGGATTATTTACATGGAATATGCGTGGAGGATGGTATTTCTGCAATTGTCAGCCTGCATCAGGTGGATTTTGCGGTGAAGTATGCAACAAGAATTATCGGAATAAACAAAGGAATCATTGTTTTTGACGGCAAAACACAGGAGCTTTCGGATTCCATCATAAACAAGATCTATGATAACAAATGCAACAGTGTGAGTAGTGAAAATACAACCAATGAAATGATCCAAGGGGAACGTGTTGCCGTATAACCTGGCTTTTACGGGATGACTGAGTATTGGGAGAATAGAATGCAAATGGAGTATTTACCGCTAAAAAAGGAAAAGGACTTTTATACCTGGGCAGGGGTCTTGCTGGTTATATTCACTGCGGCGGCTACAGGTTATGTGTCGCAATTCAATGTTTTTGAGGCGATTAGGGTTATGCCTGGCGTACTGAGCTTTATTTTTACTGATTTTTTGCCCCCTTCTTATGTAGCGCTGCCCAATATAGTCCAACCGCTTCTGGATACATTTTATATGGCTGTTGTCTCAACTGTTACTGCGGCAACCATCAGCCTGGTGCTGGCCTTTTTATGCGCCACACCAACAATGCCCCATCCGGCATTTAAAATAGTCATCAGGGCATTTGCTTCATTGCTCAGGAATATTCCTGCCCTGGCCTGGACGATGATACTGATTCCGGCTTTCGGAATTGGAAAGTCGGTAGGCGTTATTGCACTTATTATTGGCTCACTGGGAAGCATGACACGATTTTTTACTGAAACAATAGAAGAAATCGATATAGGAAAGATTGAAGCGATCAGGTCTTCAGGCGGCTCCTACTGGCAGGTCCTGAGAGCCGGAGTCATGCCGCAGTGCACTCCCGGCCTGATATCCTGGACCTTGTACAGCCTTGAACTGGATATTCGCGCCTCGACGATCATCGGAATGGTTGGCGGCGGAGGGATAGGATTCTATATTCAGTCAACCATTAAGCTCTTCAAATATGATCATGCAGCAATGGCTATATTCATCGTGGCAATATTGGTAATCATCATTGAGCTTTTAACAAAGAAAATAAGGGAGCGAATAATGTGAATATGGACAGTAAGGACATGAAGATTTCTCTTGTTCCAAGAAGACAGAAGCATTTTTATTCGCTTTTTCTTCTATGTGCAGTATTGTTATATGCTTTCAGCCTTTTCCAATTAAAGCTCAGCTATGGGAGCGGCCTTGAAAGTATTCAGAAGGCTTTCAGCTTTATGATCAGGATGCTGACATTTAATTTTACGGATTGGCAGGATATACTTTATGCCGCATTGGAGTCCATATCAGTTGCTGTACTGGCTACCATCATTTCGTCAATACTGGCTTTTTTACTAGGCTTCATTGCAGCAACAAATGTTTCAACCAAAGGTTTCCCATTTGTTATCAAAGGCTTATGTGCTTTCGTTCGTGCTGTTCCAACCCTGGTCTGGGCTTTAATCTTTGTCGCTTATATAGGACTGGGGCCATTCGCAGGTGTTCTGGGACTTTGCATCCATAGTTTTGCTTATCTGGTAAAGGCTTTTTCGCAATCCATAGAAGAAGTGAATGAGGGAAGCCTTGAGGCTATGAAGGCAACAGGTTCCTCCTGGCTGCAAACGATGGCAGGAGGAGTTGTACCTACGATAAAAACCTCGGTTATTTCATGGACGGCCATGCGCTTTGAAATCAATATCGCACAGTCCTCCATACTGGGACTGGTTGGCGCAGGAGGTATAGGACATGAACTGAGCCTTTACATGCGGATGTTTGATTTTGAGAAAGCCGGCTTTGTCCTTCTGGTTATATTTTTTATGAGCTTTGCTGTTGAAATGACCTTTAACAAATTGAAAATAAATGTAGATAAGTTGCAGAAATAATTTGGTTTAAATCAAGAAAATCCTATGTGAAGGAATGTGAAATGGTGGATAAAAAGGAAATGTTCAGAATAATGGCTAAAAGCCATAGAGACAGGATCATTGAGCTTGCGGGTGAAATTGAAAAGAGCCATGAAGTGGTTGTGGTTAAAAAGCCTGCGAAAACACTTGTTATGTTGAAAATGTTCGAGCCGGTGGCGAAGAGCGAATTCTTTCTTGGCGAAATGCTGGCTTG
>WSSedL1CaDRAFT_10000637_pt1 | contig 23868 bp, 25 predicted proteins | sample WetSurSL1Cattail_FD_9464 | JGI IMG/M metagenome (IMG submission 9464)
AAAAAGCCATATAAATCTTAAAATATAATCTCCCGCCAAGGAGATAGCTATCATAAAAAAATCAAGGTATGAAAGTACCCTGACTTTAGTTGATATTCCCTCTTCACAACTATTCAATCCGACCAGCGGCCGCGATCAATTCCTGTTTGATGACTCTTCGGCTTTTGGATATGGACGGTTTCCTTTTGATCGGAATTCGCTTCTCCCCCAAACTCCATCCCTTGTTTGGCTTTTTCCTCTCCTAAGGATGGCCGGCCAATTTCGCCCGCTTTTTTATTTCCCTTTTGATTATCCAACCAACAACTCACCTCCTCTGTCCTATTATGATTCAAAAGTAATCAAAGCATAGCTGCATTCTTTTACCTGATTTTTGCTTCTCTGCCATCCTTTGGCTAGCTATCTTCTAATCGCAAATTGATTAGCATAAACTAAAAATAAACCAACGAATAAATGAAATGAGGATTAGTCCATGGTAAAAGATATGATTTTAACTGCCAGTATGGAAGATTATCTTGAGATGTTCTACCGGATTGTAATTAAACAAAATTATATCCGTCCGGTGGATCTTTCCAAAGCCGTTCAGGTTCGGCCATCATCAGTCACCCGAATGATCCAAAAGCTTGATGAAACTGGATTTATAACCTACCAAAAATATCGAAATATTGCCCTGACAGATAAAGGCCTTCGTTATGGATGTTTTTTAGTTTGGCGCGATGAAACCCTCAAAAATTTTTTGCACCTCTTGAAATCCAATACCGCCGTCGCCGAACAAGTTGAGGGAATTGAACACTATATCACGCCGCCCACTGTTAAGGTTTTTTCCCATCTAGTCACCTATTTCAGCCAATATCCCGAACATTTGAAAGCACTGGAACAACTCCAGCAAGAAAGCGCCTACCCGGATCGTGAGGATCTGACTAAACTACACGCCTGGCTCTTTCGGCATGAATCTCAATAACAATAACTGCCTTCCGAGCAATAAAATTTCAAACACCCGCCTCCCTTTATTCGACATGTGTCCCAAAATGTAGTATATTTAATGATAATTAACTTTATTTGGCCCTCCAAACTTCAGCACAGCTTCAGCGGGCTTTTATTTTGATGCGCAAATGGGATTATTTTGGTTTTTTTGCGTTTATGTGAGATACTATTAAAACAAGGAGTGTATTTCATGACTGTATTTCAGGCTTTTATACTGGGACTTGCCCAGGGCTTAGGAGAATTTCTGCCGATCTCCAGTTCCGCTCATCTGATCCTTATCCCTTGGTTTTGGGGGTGGCATGACCCCGGGTTAACTTTTGATGTGGCTTTACATATTGGGACATTACTGGCAGTAATCGCTTTCTTTTGGAAAGATTGGCTGCTCTTGATCGGGCATGGACTCGGAAATGGGCTCAAGACCAAAGAAGGACGCATGTTCTGGTTTATCGTGGCGGCATCGATTCCCGGCGCCCTGGTTGGCGCATTATTAGAATCTGCTGCCGAAACCAGTTTTCGTAATCCGGTTATTATCGCAGTGATGTTGTTGGTAATGGGGATACTGCTTTACTTGGCTGACCGCTATGGAGCCAAACGTCAATCCAGTGAATCGGTTTCATTGGGTCAGAGTCTTATGATCGGTATTTCCCAAGCCTTTGCAATCATCCCAGGTGTCTCGCGATCCGGAATTACGATTGCCAGCGGCTTATTTCTGGGACTTACCCGCGAAGATGCGGCCCGTTTTTCTTTCCTGTTATCAACTCCGATTATTGCAGGAGCCGGCATTTTGAAACTGCATCATCTCTCTCCGAGCGCGATTACCACTCCGTTCCTGGTGGGATTTATCACTTCGGCAGTGGTAGGATTTTTGGTCATCGGTTTCTTGCTTCGCTGGCTGCGTCGGAAGAGTTTTTTACCTTTCGTTTGGTATCGCGCTATACTGGCTGTTGCGATTCTAATGATGTTTTGGATCCGTAGAGCATAATTGAAATAACGTACCTTAAACCGTTTCCTTTATAAACAAAACCGGAAGGTCATCCGACTACCAGACCTTCCGGTTTTGTTTGTCTTTAGTTATTGGATATTTCTCTTGATTTAATAAGCCACATCTTTTCGAGTCTTTTTAAGAAAGCGCCTTTGAACGCCATCAATAATGGTATAAACGATCGGCACCACAATCAGGGTCAATAACATCGAGACTGTAAGCCCGCCTATCAAACCCCATCCCAATCCATTCTTAAGGCTTGAACCGGCCGAATTAGCCATTGCTATCGGCAACATACCTAAAATCATCGTCAGGGTTGTCATTAAAATCGGACGCAACCGCTCTTTTCCGGCCTCCAGCAGAGCCTCGCGAACTCCCGCTCCGTCTTCCCGGGCCTTGTTTGCAAAGTCGACCAATAAGATAGCGTTTTTACTTACCAAGCCGATCTCCATGATGATACCTAAAATACTAAACACATTCAATGAATTCATCGTTAAAGCCAAAGCCCAGAGTGAACCGATAATGGCCAGCGGCACTGAGAATAAAACGATAAATGGGTAGATAAATGAATTATAAAGGGCAGCCATAATCAAATAGACAAATATGATGGCGGCAAACAAAGCCAAACCCAGACTTGAAAATGACTCCGCCATATTCTTGATACTTCCGGAGTAAACTAATTTAACACCCGAAGGTAATTTCTCCTTCTTAATCACCCTATCGAAATCCTGGGAAATTGAACCGCTGGGACGGCCGATAGCTTGCGAACTCACGGTAATCGAATAATTTCGGTTATACCGTTCAACCTTGGTTGGTCCCAGTGTATGCTTAAAAGTGGCAAATTGTTTTAAAGCGATTGATTGCCCTTGACTATTGGTAAGCATAATATCCCCAATATCAGAGGTCCGGTTACGGCTCTCTTCATCTAAAATAATCCGGGTATCATATTCGTTTCGATCGCTATCACGGAATGAATAGGTTGTATCTCCCGCTAAATCCACACTTAAAGCCGATCCTACTTCAGCCATTGTCAGGCCTAAAGAGGCCATTTTCTCGCGGTCAATTTGGATTTGCCGCTCAGGATTTCCGGCATTTGAGGATAACTGGACATCAGCGGTTCCCGGGATGGTTTGCATGACTCTTTTGACAATAGCCGCCCCCTGGGCCACACTCTTCCAGCTATCGCCGGTTACCATCAGCTGGATTGGCGCTTGACCACCGCCAAAAGAACTTGTGATACTGACATGGCCTTTAACGCCGGGGAGGCCTGCCATCATCGCTTTTGCTTCCATCATCATTTCATCGACCGTTTTAACCCGTTTATTTACAGCTATGCTCGTTACGGATATTACGGCATTATTCGGCGAACTCGACAATGAGAACCCCGCCGAGGCACTTCCGACGGTGGCCATAATTTTTTCAGTCTCCGGCATTTTCATTAGAAACCGTTCCACTTTCCGGGTAACCTGATCGGTCTGCTCAAGTTTAATGCCCTGGGGAAGTTCCAATGATACCGTATACTGGCCTTGGTCGTTACCGGTGGCCATAAACTCGGAACCGATAAACCCTGCCGGTATCAACAAAATACTGATAAAGAAAAGTGCGGCGGCAATCAACAACACTGACAAACGGTGCTCCAGGCTCCATTTTAATACATAAAGATAATCTTTGGTGAAGCTTTCAAAAAAGCGCTCAAACCACCTGCCAAAGCGGGCCATCAGTGAATTTCCTTTGAGATTTTGCAACCTTGTAAACCTGGATGCCAGCATCGGAGTCAGCGTAAATGATACGAAAAGGCTCATCAACGTTGCAAAGACAATCACCAGGGAAAACTGTCGGATCATACCGCCGACCATCCCGGAAACCATTGACAATGGTAAATAAACCGCCACGTCAACCAAGGTGATGCTGAGAGCGGTAAAACCGATTTCATTTCGGCCGTTTAGAGCCGCTTCGTCCTTAGCTTCTCCCCTTTCCAGATGGCGGTGGATATTCTCCAAAACAACGATGGAGTCATCGACCAAAATTCCTATGGCCAAGGATAGCGCCAGTAAGCTAAGCATGTTCAAGGAAAAACCGAAAACCCACATTCCAATCATTGTAGAAACTAAAGAGGCCGGGATGGCAACCATTACGATTAACGCATTTCGGATGCTATGCAAGAAAACCAGCATAATCCCAGCCACCAATATAATGGCGATCATTAAATCCTCTTTGACCGCATTGGCGGAGTTGACCGTATACTCAGAGGTATCACTGGCTATATAAAATTGCAAATTAATATTGGAGTATTGAGCTGATAACTCTTTGAGTTTCCGGCTAACCAAACTAGACATCTCCACGGCATTGGCATCGGTTTGTTTGGTAACCATCAGTCCTAAAGAGTTCTTCCCGTTAACCCGGTTAATCGTGGAAGTATCTTTAATGCTATCGGCTATTACAGCCACGTCCTTAAGCCGGATATCCCCGCCATCCTTTGAATGTCCAATAATTAGTTCCCGTAAACCATTTAGACTATCGATATTTCCGGCAAGGCGGATGGTATACTGGAGATCCTGATCCTTCACAGTCCCGGTCGGAGCATCCAGATTAGCTGCAGCGATAGCCGCTTTAATTCCGGTAATTGATAATCCGTAAGCTTTCATTTTACTGGAATTGACAAAAATCCTAATTTCCTGCTCCGCACCGCCGGTAAGAGTAACCTGACCCACTCCGGGGACCTGACTCAAAGCCGGACTAATTTGTTTATCAACCAAACGGTACAACTTTTTATCCGATAAATTACTGGTTACGCCCATACGTAAAACAGGCATATCGCTGGTTGAAAATTTCATTAATATCGGAGTCTCAATTCCATCCGGTAAACTGGATATCACCTGGTTCACTTTTCGTTGGGCATCCTGCAAAGCGAAACTGATATTCGTACCCTGTTTATAAGCAATGTTAACCAGCGAAATCCCTTCTGAGGAAGTTGATTGCAGCGAATCAATTCCGTCCAAGGTGGCGACGCCGTCTTCAATCTTCCGAGTCACCGTAGACTCTACTTCATTAGCCGCGGCGCCGGTATATTGGGTAATAATGAATATATTGGGCATTTCGATATTCGGAATTAATTCATATTTTAGCTGCGCATATCCAAAAATCCCCAACAAGGCTAATACCATAAACACGACGATAATAAATATCGGGCGTTTGATTGAGAGCTCAGTAATTGTCATATTGGTTTCTCCTTATATTAATTCGCTACCTTGACCTTTGCTCCATCCATCAGATTGGTTTGCCCCAAGGTTACCACGACTTCTCCTTCTGATAGTCCCTGCAAAACCACTAAATTTGTGCCCACTTCCTGGCCGGTAACAATGTTTCGCAACCGAGCGACTCCATTTTCTATTACATATACTTGGGGATTTGTGGTATCATCTTCCACCAACGCGCTTCGAGGAATGATGATCCCGTATTGTACAGAATGGGTATAGAAATTCGCAGTAGCAAACATGCCGGCTTTCAAAGGATATTGTTTGCTGTTGGGCAGTTTGATTTCAACCGGGTAAGTATGAGCCTCATCCGCCTTCTGGCTAATGCTGCCGATAGTCCCCTGGAATTTAACATTGGGATAAATCTCGGTAATAATTGACACCGAATCCCCCAGTTTTAGTTTGAAGACATCCGCCTCGCCCACATTCACCTTTAGTTTCAAGGTTGAAATATCAATGACATTAGCAACTTCGGTTCCCGAATTGAGCATCATTCCAACCGTAGCCGGTACTTCGGTAACTATCCCGGCGATAGGGGAAGTAACTTTACCTAAATCATCAAAGATCTCAACCAGGTTTTCGCCCGGATACACATAATCGTTAACCTTAACCAAAACTCTGGTTACTCGGCCCTGAATCCCGGATACCACCGTTACATCGTTATTGGCGGCAGTGGTCCCTACCAAGCTAAAGTTGTCGCTTACGCTTTGTTTCGAAACCTTCTCTACCGAAACTGCAGTCTCAGTCAAAGGTTTTTGATGCATTTTAGCAGCCATTTTGGCCTTATTGTTAAATAAAACAAATGCCATTGCTGCGATAATAACCACTACAATCATTAAAACCGTGAACTTTTTCAACATAAAATCCCCTTTCGTCTGAAGCTATGCACAGATTATATGATACAAGCTAAGAATTATGTTCCTCACCGACTTGGTAATCCGCTTGCATCTCCTCACCTCCAAAACAAATCGTCAATGTGTTAACTTAATTTTGAAAAGACTTTTTTGATATTTTCAAAAGACACTGCCAACTCAATTAGATCTTCATCCGCTAAACAGGATAAACGTTTTCTTAGATAATTCATTATCGTTTTTTGATGCTCTTCCAAAAATTTTCTTCCGTAATCGGTGAGGGCAATATTAATGATCCTTCGATCTTGTTCACTGGGTAATCTTTGGACCAATTCTTCTTTAATAAGTTTATCGATAAGCGGAGTCATGTTGGAACGGGATATCGCCATTTTGTTTGCAATCTCCGAAACCGGCAGTATCCCAAATACGTTCAAAATATAAATAATTTGAAAATGAGAATGAGACAAGCCATCATGGCATTCTAAGTTCTCCGGTTTCATTATTTTCCTTTGAACCAGTGGGAACAGCGCGAACATATTGGCAATTGCCAGTTCCAGATTATCTACTGCCATTACAATCAGACACCTTCCCTTCATATAGTAAACGAATGAATAACCAAATTATTTCAATTTATGAATTGCTTTTACTGTTAAAACAGATTATATATTAATAACTATTCTTGGTAAATAACAATTATATTAATATCATGTTAATCCTTGTGGACATTATTTCCAAATAGGTATAAGCAAGCCCGCGGTTTAAACCCGTGACGGACAATAATATAATCTCAACATTTATCGTAAACCGAGCGTTAAAAAAGGCCCGTCAAATTTGACGGGCCTTTTTAGTAAAATTTAGGAAATAATTTTTAAAACATTTCTATTAGTTAATGGACGCCTTGGATGTGTCTGTATCAACCGGTCCTTTACCCGCGCTTTCACTATCAATGGTATCATGATAATTACTGCTATTATTCCCCGAATTAGGAATCGGCGTAATTTTTTGAAAGCCAAAATTGAACAATTGAATACTATCGTTATACATCGAATTGGATTTTAAAACGATGGTAATTAAGCTTTGTCCATTTTGATCGGCTGATGCTACCAGACATTTGCCGGCTCGGCGAGTATAGCCCGTTTTAATTCCGGTTGTATAGGGATACTGCCAAAGTAATTTATTGTGATTGGTGAGAGTCTGGCGCCCTCTTGATCGCGAACTGGGCACCGAAGTAACTTTTGTCTGCACGATCTCGGCAAATGTCGGATTCTTCAAACTATAACGGGCTAAAAGCGCCATATCGTAAGCAGTTGTATAATGACCCTTTGCCGGCAATCCACTGGCATTTTTATATTGGGTATCTTTCATTCCCAACTGGTGCGCCTTCTCGGTCATCATTCGCGCAAATCCAGCTTGGGAACCGGCAATCGACTCGGCAATGGCAGTCGCCGAATCATTTCCCGACGCCAGCATCAGCCCGTAAAGAAGGTTTCGCATAGTCTGTACCTCGCCTCGATGCAAATACATCGAAGAACCGGGGGTGGCAGCGGCACTCCGGCTAATGGTAATTTTCTTATCAAGATTGCCCTTTTCAATGGCTAAGATGGCCGTCATGATCTTGGTCGTGCTAGCCGGCGCCATGATAGCATGCGGGTTTTTAGCAAAAAGCAGCTCACCGTTGTCTGCATTAATTAAAACCGCAGCAGAAGCATGTACATTGGGCAAATCATCGGCCAGAGCTATTCCGGATATTGTAATTACGCATAGAATCAAACACCATTTACTGAAGATCTTCATATCTATTACTCCCCAAAGTATTTTATCTTCTTAATCGGATCTTTTAGTCAATTTCTTAAGAACAAGTTACCATTCTAATATATTTCTATGGATTACATTTTATAATTATACATATTTGGGGGGAGGCATATTTAATATAACGTCAAGCCATTCATACATTATTGCGCCTCGTCCAAATAATATCCTACTCCCCGTGCTGTTTTAATGCAGGAATTGCCGAGCTTTTTCCGCAAATAATGAATATATAGATCGATATTGGCAAATTCAATATCCGCCCCATAGCCCCAAACCTTTTCAAAAATGCGTTCCTTGGTTATGACCTGCCCCGCGTTGCGCATTAAAATCTCAAGCAATAAGGCTTCTTTTACACTCAAATGGATTACCTGATTCCCTTTAACTACTTCTCCCTTGAGAGGGTCTAGGATTAATCCCACTACCGAAACGGTATTGCCAATGAGATCCTTGCTTTTCCGACGAGATAACGCTCTTAATCTAGCTAGCAGTTCTTCGCTCGCAAAAGGTTCCCGAAGATAATCGTCGGCCCCGGAATCCAGCCCCTGGGCCCGTTCTATAGGAGAATCATTGGCACTAATCAATAATACCGGGGTATCAAATCCTTGATTACGAAACTCACGCATAACGGATAGCCCATCCCGGGCAGGCAAAAAATGATTCATAATCACTAAATCATATACCCCGCTAAGCGCCATCTCAAGACCCGCTTCTCCGTCGGCGGCATGATCAACGATATAGCCGTTATCTTTGAGAATATGCGAAAGATTTTTAACCAATTTTACGTCATCATCCACCACCAATAATTTCATAATTTCCACCAACCCCCTTGATAAATCACCAAACCGGTTCATCCAAATCCCGTTCAAAGATATTTCAAAGATATTATACAACAAAGTAACGTACGATTGATAGTGAGCGTTACCTTTATAGGGAGAGGGAATATTGGTTATGAACGGAGGGTTTAGGGCAACTTATTTCTCGACTCCCTTTGATAATTTTTCCGACACCGCTTTTTGTCCTTCCATCAATATACGTTGATTCTCTTCCAGCTTTGTCAGCTTTTTCATCATCGCTTGGATCAAAATCTCCGCTTTTAAATTGATCTCATAATCATGTTCCGCTCGGACCCGATCCTTAGCCTCTTGCCGGTTTTGACTCATCATAATCACCGGAGCCTGCATCGCCGCTACACAGGATAATACCAGATTAAGCAGGATAAAAGGGAACGGATCAAAAGAATGCCAAAATAACTGAATCGAATTTAGGGCGATCCATAGTCATAAAATAGTCATAAAAGAAATAATAAAAGTCCAGCTTCCGGCAAAATCGGCCGTTTTATCAGCAATCCGGTCACCAAGCGACAGACTCTGATCATGGATCTCGTTAATATTCTTGGAATGCCGCATTGCCGCCAATTGTTCAATGTCTTTAACCTCAGCCACTTTAAGATGTTTGACCATCAGCGCCACCTCATAACGTATAATGATATCGCCATCTCATTGTATCATTATTAATCTCCAAAGCCAAAAACTTTTCTACTATAAAATACAAAATATTCAAAATAGAGGTCTTTGGATTTTTTGGGAATAGTGTCCTGTCTAAATTAAATTTGACCAATATCTTTAAATATTTATGTAAATTTTTCATTTAATTTAACAAAATAAGCTGATAGTTACCTAAACCGCCGAAACTGTTGCCCCTTCCATTTTTAAACTATCCCGGTCGATTAATAAAGGTTGATAATTCCATTTTAAATTATGATATACTTTATTAGAAAAATAACTGAAAAGAGGCTTAGCCGAATAATTATGTCTGAAAAAACAACCAAATTGGTATTTATTATTTTACTCGGCAGTTTCACTTTATTATACGCAGGTGTAGGCTCATCCTTGGCAATAAACCACCATTCAAAAAAAACGACCCCTGCTCCTCAAAGCGATGCCACCCCAATCAGCGTCAAACTATTTGGGGCCAAGGGAAATGGAGTCGCCAATGACTCGCCCAATATCCAAAAGGCCATCAATAGCCTAAAATCCGGTGGGACCTTGTTTTTTCCCAAAGGGGAATACGCATTTGAACAAACCATCGTCGTTCCTTCAAATATTAGAATAGTAGGCGATAGTAAACGTTCAACCATATTACTCTATAAAGGAACCGACAAGGCAATCGTCTCCGGAGATCGGGCCGGTCAATCCGGGACAGGGTCTTACTACTTAACCATTGAGAATATTGCGATTCGCGGCGCCAAGGATTTGGGGACCGGAATTTACATCACGTCAAGATATTTAACTATCAATGATACCGAAATAAGTCACTTTGCAGTTGGTATTGACTGTCAATTCTGTTGGACCAACAAATTCTCCAATGTCTCATTTTTCTATAATAATATTGCCTTCAAAGGCGGCGCTCCTTTAAATGCCAATAGTTTTGTCAATTGTATCTTTTCGACCGGCTCAAAAGCAGTTACTTTTAAACAAGGCTGGAATATTTCCTTTGTAGGCTGCCAATTTGAAGGGTATACCGACGCTTGCTTTTCATTTAATGATGAATATACTTATGCGATTTGGAATTTGAGTATCAACGGTTGTTACTTTGAAAACACCGGTAAATGCGTTGATGTAGGCCCCAGCTGTTCGCTTTATCAATTATCCTTATCCAATAACATCATTACTACCCACGGCCCCGGCCCGGCATTTTGTATAAACAATCCCAATAGTTCCGGGAAAAATTCAGGACTGGTCGAAAACAATACTTTCTTACGAAATAATGACGGCTCAACCGAGTCTTTTGTCCATCTTGACGGAGCCGCGTTTATTGTGTTTCGCAATAATAAAGGTTACGCCGCTCCCGGAAATTCAAGTGTTCCGCTCTTTGATGCTTTCACTAAAGATAATCATGGTTCATCGATTGAAGAAGATCTAACCGATGCCAACCGACTTAACTTTTCGGGAGTGGGAGCCTTTGAGAAAGGGGTCATTTTAGGCAATACGTTACCGCCATCCATCGATCAAGGACTTTTGATCTATGACAACGGCAAATTGAAGATTTATCTCGCTCCCTCGCAATATGAATATCTGCAAACTGCCAAATACGGAGCAAGCTCTGAACGGCCGACCGATTGTTTTATCGGAATGATGTATTTTGATACCACACTGGGCCGCCCTCTCTGGTGGGATGGCTCAAACTGGGTAGACTATAACGGCAAAAAAACGCTAGGTAAATAAACTCAATTGCCTTCTCTGGAATTAGTCGCTTGGCAACTCTCATCCAATGGGATTATTGCCTAGTTCGTCGCCAAATATCATTCTCTCAAGGAGCTGGTATCTATGAAGAATCGTTTATCAATGGTTACGCTAATAACCATTCTACTGCTAACTATCGTAACCGCAGCACCGGTTCAAGCGAAAACCAATAATTCATCGGCTAACAATATTTTAGTCTGGGGTAAAGTAGTCAAGATCGTATCGCAAGTAAAATCCAACAGCAGTATAGCAGAAAATGGTGTAACCACTCAAACTCTAGTCGTTAGACTGACCAGCGGGAAATTCAAAGGCAAGTTGGTCACGATTGTAAACACGCTGGGACTTAATCCGGTCTTTGACATTAAGGTTTCCGAAGGTGATGGAGTTGTAGTTGCGCTGGATCTAAAAAACGGCAAGATTACGGATGCCGGAATTGCCGACCATCTAAGAGAGCCCATGGTTTATCTACTGGTTGCAATCTTCATCATTTTATTATTGGTGGTTGGCTGGAGTAAAGGGCTGAAAGCATTTATTTCTTTATTGTTGACTTTGGGACTGATATTAGGCATATTATTACCGGGTATCTTGCGGGGTTTTGCCCCGGTATTGTTAACTTTAACCTTAGCGGTCGTCGTTACCGTTATCAATACTTTAATCGTCGGCGGTTGGTCCAAAAAAAGTCTGGCTTCGATCATCGGCACTATCGGCGGCTTGATTATCGCCGGAATCATTGCTTTAAAAATCGGCAGAGCCGCTTTTCTAACCGGATTTGGAAGCGAGGAATCAGCTATGTTGCTCTATTTGCCCAAAAATGTGCATTTGGATATTCAGGGCATCTTATTTGCCGGGATCATTATTGGTGCTTTGGGTGCAGTCATGGATGTCAGTATGTCGGTCGCTTCCGCCATTGAAGAAGTCAAGCGGGTTAATCCGGCTCTAAACATGAGCGAGCTGTTTCGCTCCGGCATGAACGTGGGACGCGATATTATGGGCATTATGTCCAATACCCTAATCTTAGCCTATACCGGAAGTTCGGTCTCTTTACTGTTAATCTTTATGGCCTATCAAGATTCGTTAACTTTGATCATGAATCTGGATATGATTGCATCCGAGATCGTCCGAGCCCTTTCCGGCAGTATCGGAATGATCATGGTGGTCCCTCTGACCGCTTTGGTTGCTGCCGTATTATTCGGTAAATCCTCTGAAACACTTGATATTTCCAATACCAATAAAGAAGATTCTAAACCAACGAACGATACCTATTGGGATCAGTTTCCCAGAGGATTGAATCAATAGAAAATTCTGTAGAAATCCTTACGAAAGCCCATGAAAAACCTTTCGTAAGGATTTAAAATATAATTTTTCTAATTGACAATTAGTAATTAATACTATATAGTAAATATATGCAAAGTAGAAGTTTCGAAACAACTATGGAATTATTCTACCAAGAATGTAGCGATCACTGCTTAAAAGTTACACCGCAACGAGTCTTTATCTACCAGGAACTTTTAAAAGCGACGGATCATCCATCCATTGATGAGATTTATAAACGGGTGCGGGCTTATTTACCCAACATTTCGTTTGATACGGTCTATCGTACCGCTCTTTCTTTTGCCGATATCGGGATTATTGCTGTTATTGAAGGCGGCGGTTCAAAGCGTTTCGATGCCAATACCGGCCTTCATCATCACTTTCGCTGCCTCAAATGCCAAAGGATTATTGATTTTGATTGTGAATACTACGATAGTATTAAAGTTCCGGATGAGTTGCAAAGACGATTTAAGATAATCAACCAAAGAATTGTTTTAGAAGGTGTTTGTGATGAATGTGCAAAAACCGAGTAAATTGTTGCTCAATATTAGTAATAATTACTAATTAATATAAATTATTTAATGGGGGGTGGGCTTTCTTTCGTAACAAGAACTGAAGATTTATGAAAATTAACTCAACACAAAGGAGAATGAACCATGAAAAATTTAAAGGGAACCAAAACCGCTGAAAATCTTTTAAAAGCCTTCGCTGGCGAGTCCCAGGCCAGAAACCGTTATACCTTCTATGCCTCAGTTGCCGATAAAGAAGGATATAAACAAATCAAAAATATTTTTATCGAGACAGCTGATAATGAGAAAGAACATGCCAAGAGATTTTATAAGCTTCTTTTAGAAGGACTAACCGGCGAGCTCCCAACCGCAATTGAGATTAATGCCGGATATCCGGTGGCTCAGGGAACAACACTGGATAATCTTAAAGCCGCCGCTGCCGGCGAGAACGAAGAATGGTCGGATCTTTACCCTGCTTTTGCAGAGACTGCCCAAACCGAAGGATTTCCCGAAGTAGCGGGAGCGTTTAAAATGATTGCCACTGTGGAGAAAAGGCATGAACTCCGATATCAGAAACTAGCGGCAAATATCAGCAACCATCAAGTATTTGAAAAAGATGGCAAAATTTTTTGGAAATGCGGTAATTGCGGATATATTCATGAGGGAAATTCCGCGCCGGAGAAATGTCCCGCCTGTTTGCATCCGCAGGCCTATTTTGAAGTTTTCGTTGAAAATTACTAAGTCCCAGCGGAATTTCTTATCCATGCCGGTTAACTATTAATACCGGTTCTAAAAGCAGAGCGGCTCCGAAATATTTACGATGACTGCTCTGTTTTTATTTATTCTCAATCATTTTATCCCATCTAGAGTGGTTACTCCCGGTGAATTATCTTTATTGAGCGTCAATGCCAAAACATCGGCAAAGAAATCCGCCGCGCGATAAGCTTCTTCTAAGGTGGTATATTGGTCTCCGAATTCAATCAATATTGCATGAGTGTGCAGATGTTGATTATAACGGGCATCCGATATGATGATCCCGTTACTTAACCCCGGATAAAGCAGTTCCATGTTTTCATTGAGTTTCTTGGCGAATTCTAAATTATCTTTCCAATGAGGATGCGGTAATCCCATTTTATCACTGCCGACAACCGTCACGATCGTAGCCGCTCTTACCCCTTTAATCATCCGGCCGTTCTCTAAGCCCGGGGTCGCGTCGCGATGAAGGTCTAAAACTACCTTCGTAGATGGATATTGTTTGAGGTAACTAATCACCGTCAATTGCGATCTTTTATAAGAATCCCGAAATGGAAATTGATCATGAATGGTCTCCGAATGCATACATTGGAGATGGTACTTTTCCTCGAGCACTTTTTGCAAGTAGCTACCGACTTTCACTATGTCGCCTTTCTGATTGACTAGATGATCTTTGCCGCTCGCCGGAATATAAGACTCCGTGGTATGGGTATGATAAATAAATACTACCGGTTTACCAAGCACAAGTGATGGGGGTTCGGGTCTTCTTTCCGGCTCCGGTAACGGCAATTGCGGATTGTCTTCAATCGGCCTTTGGATAACTAAAGGTACCGGTTTGGGTGCTAATTTAGGCTGTACCTTTACTAGCGCCAACAAAGGCAATTGAGTCCGAATAATCTCAAGCGGACTGGTATTTTTAATGTTAGCCGCCAAACTCCAATAAATGTCCGTCCAATTGATATTTAAAAAGGTTAACGGATCATCCTCGTCCACCATTTTTTCAAGAAACGGCATCCCGTTTTTTAAAATATACTTACTGGTCTGCGTATCTAAACGGATTGTGCCGCTTACCAATGCAACGGAATTGGAAGGCATAATGCTCTCAGTATGAATAATATGCGCAATAAATATACCCGCTAACATTAACAGAATCCCCAATGTAATCACTATTGGTCGCAACCGGGTTCCCCTTGGGGTGGTTTGATTTTTAGAATCATTCATCATACAATTATCTCTCCTGCAAGAGTCTATGTATGATTATTTTATTTTAGAATATTTCTTTGGGTCTTAAATTTAATTGACTACGTATAACAATCACAAAAATACATGAATTTATTATAATTTGTTTCAAGACCCGAACTTTTATGTTTATAAATACATATTTTATTAACGGGCATAGCCCAAACAAGTCGGATGCGAAAGAGGTGACTTGAATGGATTCTATCCCGTATGATAACAAGGAAAATAAATTCACTGAAGCGAGTGTCAAAATCATCAGTGAAGATCAAAAATTCTGTGTCGGAAAATTCCCCGGCACTGCAATAACCGGCTTCATCGATGTCGAGAAGTTCGTTACTCTCAATAAACATACTTTCTTCCTTGAAAAGAAACTGCCGTTCCAAATCCTGATTATCGCTGCACAAGAACTGTTGTAACGGCATAACAACCTAGAACAAGGGCTGTCCCGCTAAATGAGACAGCCCCTTTTGAACGAAATATAATTGCTTTTGTAATTTTTGAAAATATAAAGGAGAATACCATGACAACTTCTGAAACGTCCCTGCTTCCTAATGCCGATATTATGATTACATTTGCAGTCTTCGAAGATTGGACCAAGCATGAATTAAGCGTACTTGTAGATTATATTTGGGAATCCCTCCAACGCTGCTTGAATAAATCGCGGGATTTCTGCAAGCGGTTAATTCCTAGCCCAATATCCATAAAGATTGTTACAATTCCCTTGCGACTGATGTCGCGCCTTCAAGAACTGGATAATGATTTCCGGCAAAAATCGGACAATATGCCCAACCCATACCAACCGGTTTAACAAATTAAAGTTTTTTTGTACCCGATCAGGATTGACTATTCCGTGAATTCATGATAAATTTTGCTTAAAACTAAATACGTATTAGGTATCCGCAAAACGGATTGAAAAGGGAAAACGGTTAAAATCCGTTACAGCCCCCGCTACTGTAAATGATGATGCACTGTGAATTGTGCCACTGAGAACCCTTGGGAAGGCCACGGTTGCAAATGAATCATGAGTCAGGAGACCTGCCTATACCTTCGTCACTTTACCACCTTCGGAGGGAAGGCTTTTATATTTTGACAACAATTAGTCTCCAGGATTAATTTTTTGTTTATAAGGGCTCTTGCTTTGAGGGACGCCTTTTTTTATTTTCCAAAAAATTATCCTATTAAAAGATGAAGCACTAGTGAATCTTAGGGTACCAATAACATGGCGAAATAACCGGCAATGAGTCGAGATGAGGCTATCGATAAAAAAGAGAAAGGCATCACAGAGAGATGGCACGATTGATCTTAATCACCGGCGGAGCACGCAGCGGTAAAAGCACCTATGCCGAAAAAGTTGCTTCCAAGGCCGGTTCAAATGTCCTATATATTGCAACTGCTCTTCCAATTGATTCCGAAATGGAGGAACGGATTGCTAAGCACCGTGAACACCGGCCGTCTCATTGGCAAACAATTGAGGCTTATCGGGATTTAGATACGCTGATTTTAAAAAATGCTCCGGGAAAATCGGCTGTTTTATTGGATTGTGTTACGGTGATGCTTAATAATTTGGTATTTGACGCCGAAGTTGACTGGGAAACCGCCGACCACCGGGTGATTGCCGATCTTGAAGCACAATTCCGGAAAGAATTTCAAAAATTGATTTATTGCGTGGACAAGTTGGATATTCCCATTATCCTGGTTACCAATGAACTTGGGATGGGACTTATACCCGAGAACCGTCTTTCCCGGATTTTTATGGATATCCATGGCCGGATTAACCAGCTATTGGCTTCAGCTGCTCATGAAGTTTTTTTGTGCGTATCAGGAATTCCCCTGCGAATTAAATAATATCCGGTTTAAAGACAACCGATTTCATACTATTTATACTCAATGAATAGGAAGGAGCCAATCCCCTTTGCGAATTATCAAGCAAATATTATGGTTAGTCCAATTTTTGACCACCATTCCACTAGGGCTTACTATCTCTATGGAACCGGAGGATTTAGGCCGCTCGCTGGCATACGCTCCTTTGATTGGTTTACTGCTGGGTGGAATTCTGGCGGGTAGCCTTTATCTGCTGCGATTGCTTTTTCCCGCCATGATCAGCAGTTTATTCTTATGTATGATCTACGTCTTCCTCACAGGCGGACTGCACCTTGACGGACTTGGCGATACCGCGGACGGATTATTCTCGCACCGGCCCAAGGAACGCATTCTGGAAATCATGAAGGATAGCCGGGTGGGAACCAATGCTGTTTTAGCCATTATCCTCATTGTCCTCGGTTATGTTTTTTTATTCATGGAAATCCCAACCAAGGCTCTAGGGTTAATTGTACTAATGCCGGTGATCGGAAGAATGGCTCTCCCCCTTGGGGCCGGACTTGAAAAATATGCCCGTCAAAATGGGCTGGGACTTCATTTTATCAATTTTTGCGGACTAAAAGAAATCCTCATTGGCATAGCCATTACCAGCATTTTATTTATTTTGATCCTTGGAATCAAAGGACTTTTAATCGTTTTTTTAGTAGGAATTTTAATATCCCTGATTATAAAATTTTTTGCCGCCAAAATTGACGGAATCACCGGCGATATTTTGGGCGCAGTTTGCGAATTAGCTCAACTACTTTATTTAATTGTGGGCTATCTTATTTATTTGCGCCCCCAGACTTTACTATAACAGAAAGGCTGCTCATGTTAGAACTTATTTTAGTACGTCATGGCGAAACAGACGGCAATCGAAAAGGGACTTTTGTCGGATGGACTGATCTGGAATTAAATGCGACGGGAACGGCACAAGCCTATATCATCAAAGATAAGTTAGTCCACCAAACGCCCGATGTGGTTTTCGCCAGCCCATTAAAAAGGGCTTATCAAACGGCGGAAATCATTAATACGGCCTACGGTTTAGATATACAAATTTCGGATTCTCTTAAAGAAAGGGACTTCGGCCTATGGGATAATCTTACATTAGCCGATATCAAGGCCAATCACCCGGCAGAAGCCGGACGATGGTTAACAAATCCCGCCCACCCTATTCCCGGAGCGGAAAATGATAAACAATTTCACCAACGGATAATATCTTTTATTGATGGTTTGATCTCAAGTTATCCAAATAGCCGAATCTTACTCGTAACCCATGGCGGTTGTATCCGCACCATGATCACCCATCTTTTGAGGTTCAAAACCGAGGAGTGTTGGCGTTTCAAAGTAGATACCGGCAGTATTGCCCACGTGGAAGTGGATGAAGTCGGATATGCTTATTTAACAATGCTGAATGGGTAATACCGAATATCAATCTGCTAGGTCAAAAGATTCTACGACTACCGGAGGTATGGCAAAATTGATGATAGACCTGGTGATGGATTATGGATTGGCCATTGTTCTTGATTGGTTGATTGGGGACCTTTGCTGGTTATATCACCCGGTACGGATCATCGGACATTTGATACATACAATAGAGACTTTTTTACGGCGATTGCAAGCCAAAATTCCTTCCCATCAATTTTCCCTAACTTCCCCGGTTGTATGGGAACGATTTTTTGGTATTATTTTAGCTGTTTTAACAGTTGGGATCACCTGCACAGGGATTGGGTTCATTCTCAAAATCGGGGCCGCTATTCATCCCATATTGTTCCACATCCTCAATATTTATTTTTTATATTCGGCATTAGCAACCCGCTGTCTGGCGGACGAGGCTTTAAAAGTTCATACCTTGCTTGTCCAAAAAAATCTTCCGCAAGCGCGTGAACGGGTCGGCATGTTAGTTGGCAGAGAAACAGCCCATTTGAATGAAAAAGAAGTCATTCGAGCCGTTGTGGAGAACTACCGCCGAAAATACCGTGGATGGAGTAATATCCCCTCTTTTTTACATAATCATTGGTTCTTGTTTTGGACTCGCTGCGCCGCTCGCTTTTACATTCAAAGCCATCAGTACCTTAGACTCGATGGTGGGCTTTAAAAACGATCGTTATCTGCACTGGGGATGGGCTTCCGCCAAGCTCGACGACCTGGCTAACTATCTTCCGGCAAGGCTCTCCGGTCTGTTGATTCCATTTAGTTTTTTATTAATGGGTAACGGATTTCGTAATAGTTTTACCATGATGCGCCGGGACAGCCGGAATCATACCAGCCCCAATTCGCCTTTCCGGCTATGCCCTCTCCTGCGGCACTGACCGGCCTCGTTGATTTGGCAAAACATAAAAAAGTATTTTTTATCGTAGATGAATCATTTATTGAACTCACGACGCCGGGAAACAGTTTCTCCATGGTTCCCCGGCTGAAAAGTTACGATAATCTGTTTATTATCCGCTCTTTTACCAAAATTTTAGCTCTGCCGGGTTTACGGCTTAGCTACGGTTTAGGCCCTTCCGTGTGGATCGAAAAAATGGCTCAAAATAAAATTCCCTGGTCGGTAAATGCTTTATCCTGTATCATTGGCGATTATTTATGCGAAATCCCCGCATTTTTGGTAGAAACATCTCACTGGAGGTTGATTGAGACATTGCATCTCATTTTGGAAAGTGGATAGTGCATTATAGTTGCTTCGGGCATAACAATCAACACAGATTCCTTTTATTCATAACAATAGCTTTAGCCTCCCTTTCCCGGCTAAGTATCGTCAAGAGCTCGGAAAATTCCCGGCAATACAGGATTTTATCAGCCATATTCCCAAATAGTTTCCGGCTCTCCTCCGGAGTTCTGACACTGATCACTACTTTCCCCATTCCCAACGCTTTTTTAATCAAATCAAGGTTTTTATGATTGGTCATGCCAACCGGATAACCGGCATCGATTACTTCATGGATTTGGAGGATTTTGGCCACTGCTTTTTGAAAGGTCGCTTCATCGATCATTTCAAAAGCCTTTGCCGTTACTATCTCAATTCCCAGGGATTTACCGACCTGGTAATCCAAATCATTTTCATGAATAATCCCGGAGCAAATTCCATAATGCGACCTACTTAATAAGCGAAATAACTTTACCGCCGAACCATTCCCCCCCACCACAAAAATAGTTGGAGGCTGGGGATTCTGCAATTCCGTTACTCCCAGTAGTTCATTATAGTTTACCCCCTGGAAATCATAAAGCTTACGAATGCTTTCTCCGGTCAGCAATTGTTCCGGTGAGCCGTAACCCAAGATTTGATTGTCTTTGAGTAAAAAAACACTATCACAACAACGGGCCGCCAATTCAATATCATGCAATGATAAAATAATGGTGGTCTTTTTTTCATGAGCCAGTCTGGTAAATACTTCAATAATTTCATAACGGTGGCGCAGGTCCAGAAAACTGGTGGGCTCGTCTAAAATCAACAGTTCCGGCTCCTGGGTAAGGGCCCTGGCTAGAAGGACTTTTTGTTTTTCACCATCGCTTAATTCTGAAAAATATTTCTCCGCAAGCCCTCTCCCGTTGACAAGCTCCAGCGACTCCCAAACTTTAGCGGTATCTTTTGGAGTCAGCCGGTCGGCATAATCCGTATAAGGATACCTACCCATAGCGACAATTTCAAACGCCGTTGTCAAAGGGGCGGATACCCGTTCCGTTAAAAGAACCGCCAAGTTTTTCGATAATTCGGTGCTGTTATAACATGTCAAATCTTTGCCACACAAATAGACTACCCCTTTGATCGGAGCCAAAAGACCGCCTAATGTCTTTAATAGCGTGGTTTTTCCCGAACCATTAGGGCCGAGCAAGCCCACGATTTGACCTTTGAGGGCCTGCAGATCGATTTGATCCATAATAATTCTGGAACCATAACCAACGGCCAGTTTGTAGGTATTTATCACCTTCATAAACTTTGGTTCCTCCTTAATAAAAGTGCGATAACCAGCGGGACTCCAAAAAATGAAGTGATACCACTTATGGGTATTTCTGCGGGTCGTAGTGCCATTCTGGCCACCAAATCACACAAGCTGGTCAAAAACGCTCCCAATAATACGGTAAGCGGGATTAATACACGGTTATCCGAAGTTTTACATGATAAACGGGAAATATACGGCACAGCCAGACCAATAAAAGCGACCGGACCGGCAAAAGCAGTCATCGTACCACTTAAGAAACAAGAAATGATAACAATGAATATTCGCAGCTTTTTAATAGGAACTCCCATGCTCCGTGCATAATCTTCTCCTAATATCAATGCATTAAGGGGCTTACAAATCGCCATCGCGCCACCTGTTAATATGATAGTTACACTAGCCAAAATCAATGTTTCCGGCCAAGAAAAACCCGAAAAACTTCCTAAACCCCAGATTGTAAATAAGTGCAATTGTTCCTTTTGGGCGAATGAGATCATCAAATTGGTAAGGGCATTACATAAATAGCCCACCATCATTCCGACTATCAACAAAGTCACAATATTTTTTATTTTTCTGGCCGTTGCCAATACAATGATCATCACAATCATAGCCCCGATAAAGGCAGCAAGGGCCAATAAAAATGGATGAATGACGTTTAAGCCGATGGAGGCTCCTAGAAAAACTACGATTCCCACCACCAAACTCGATCCGGGGGTAATCCCCAGAATAAAAGGATCGGCCAGCGGATTCCGAAAAAGGACTTGTAACAAAAGGCCTGACAATGAAAGAGCCGCTCCCCCGAAAGCTGCCGCCAGCGCCCGGGGCATCCGGATCTTCCAAATAATATTAGTATAAATGTCATCCTGCCGGTGGATACCAAAAATTGAGTCCCAGATTTTAGGTACCGAAATATTAATCGGCCCCATGGCGATATTGGCAATCAGCATAACCAAAACGGCTGTTAATAATAGGATTGGGAAAATAACCGTCAAACGATATTTATGGTTCATTGAAACACAGCCCCTCAAACCGTCATTCTCACGGCTTTCTAATATCATCCCTATCGGGGCGGAAGCTTTAAGAAGTTTTCAATCCGCCTGTCTTTGATCACTTCGGGATGAAATATCGAACCTAAATCCAACAAAATTTGATCATTTTGATCTACCCTTTGATTATACCACGGCTGCATCGACCAGACCTGTCCCCGGCGAACCGCTTTTAAGTCCTCTAAAATGGGAGCTTGGCTCAACATTGCTTTAATGGAAGGGACCGCGGGTGCATAGGCGCTATTAATCAAAATGTCCGCGTCTTTGCTTTGCGCATAAAAGGTTTCAATATTAAGGGCCGTATTATCCCTGACCAATTGTTTAAAGAGATAATCTCCTCCGGCTAAGTTGATCATCTTGGCAACGTATGAATTCCCGGCCGCAACATAGACTTTTCCATTATAAATCATCCCCCAGGCAATTTTGGGCCTTTTCCTTCCCTGTAGCTTTCGGGCTGTATCAAAGATTCGCGTTTGGCTTTGCCTAAAATATGCTTCGGCCGCCTGCTCCTGATCATAAAAAGCGGCGATAAATCTTATCCATTCCAGCTGCCCTAAGGGATCGGTTTCCAAATATTCATTATCAACCGCATAGGGAATCTTCAACTCGGATAGTTTTCTCATCAATTTGAATTGGCCGTTGGGACCGCCGTAGCTAAAAACAATATCCGGTTGTAATGCCTGAATCGTCTCAAAATCCGGTTCGTAACCGTCTCCAATATATTGGATCGAGCCATTTTGCAGCCCACTGCGAATTTCCGGGATATACCACTCCTCCGCGGGACTGGTAACCCCAACCACACTGGCCCACATTTCCTGATTATGAAAAGGCCGCAGCAAGCAGACCTGGGTCATCGAAGCAAACAAAGCCCGTTGAACCGGGATGCGAATAACCGGAAGATTGTGAAACTCCTTAGGGGTTTTCATGCCGCGGGGGACCAGCAACAATTGATTTCCTTCCCCGTCGGTTATTTTCTTGCTGCGAAGGCCAACGTCTTCAATTTTAAATTTTCGGGTATATTGTAAACCGAGTATCTTCGGAGAGGCAGGAGAAACCCTTATTGGCCATGTCACTCCCAAGATACAAACCAAGATAAGGATTCCTAAAATTCTTTGTTTTCGTTTCAATCTTTTTTCACCTCTTCAAAGCTTACTTTCTGACTTCCAAGGCAATCTTGGTCAATTTACACCCTGCCGCCAAATCCAAAAAGTCAACCACCCAGGAATAACGGCAATCTTTATCGGCCTTGATAGTTAAAACCGTATCTCCCGGCTGTTTTTGAAATAATTCTTTCAATTGGGATTGATCCATGGGCTCTCCCCGATAAAACAGTTGATGATTTTTATTCAACTCCACCACCAACTGCCTGTCAACCTTGTCCGTTTTTCCGGAATGCCGAACTTGCGGTAAATTGATACCGATATTCCGGTGGGATTGTTCCACCACAAATGTTGAAGTCAGCATAAAAAATGCTACCAAAGTAATCAAAATATCGATCAAGTTCAATATTTCCAAACGGGGTTCCGGAAGTGGCTTTAAAAGGATGGGAACTTTTTTCATGGTTCTTTTCCTTCCAAGTTGTCATCGTGAAGGGAGCTGTTATAATCCAATATATAACTATCGAGGCGCGTATTGAAATAATTATAAAATATGGTAGCAATCACTGTAATAATCAAACCGGCGGCCGTCGTTAGCAATGCTTCGCTAATTCCCAGGCTCAATACCTTGGGATCAAAAGTGGTGGTAGCCGTGGTCCCAAGCAGGTGAAAGCATTTCATCAAACCAACAACCGTACCGAGCAAGCCCAACATCGGGGCGATCACGATCACCGTGTACAATATCATTAAATGGGAACGTAATTTCTTGATGATGGCGGATGGGGCATCATAGATCGATAAAGGCTTTTGAAGCACTTGCCGAAAGATCATGACCCGCTCAATAACGACAGCTACCATTACAATGGAACAAATCAGTAACGGCAGCATAAAATAACCGCCTTTTTCCAATAAAGCCATCTCTATTCCTCCAACTTGAAAACATATTTAACCCGCACCCGCCATTCAATGGGTTTCCCATCCTGGGTGGCCGGTTGATAG
>WSSedL1CaDRAFT_10000638_pt1 | contig 23857 bp, 24 predicted proteins | sample WetSurSL1Cattail_FD_9464 | JGI IMG/M metagenome (IMG submission 9464)
AGGACTGGCTGAAGCCATAGGCAGCAAAGTGACATTCCCTGATTATAGCACCCCTTATATTTCTGATTTTGCTGTAAAGGAATTTTCCGATATTGACAGACTGGAAGTCATCGATCCCTTGAAAGCCGGAAGACTTCCACTGTTGCTTGAGGGATTAAAAAGAATTAAAGAGGCTCTTGGACATGAAGTGAATGTTTCCACCGGAGTTGCAGGACCGTTTACAACTGCTGCCAACCTCAGAGGTACGGACAACCTGTTGAAGGATTTATATCGTTCTCCTGAGTTTGCACACAAACTTCTAAGGCTTGCTGCAGATTCGACGATAGCTTATGTGAGAGAAGCGGCCATGCTTGGCATCACTTTTTCCATTGCCGATCCTACTGCCTCCGGGACGCTTATCAGTGAGAGCCATTTTAAAAAATTTGCCCTGCCGTATCTGAAAGAGCTGACAGACAGTATCATAGAATATTCCGGGAAAGCACCGTCACTGCATATTTGCGGCAACACGAAAAAAATATGGAGTTTCATGGCGGACAGCGGTGCAAGCGCCTTAAGCCTTGATGATGTCATAGATCTGGAAGAGGCAAAGCATGCTGTCGGAGACAGGGTAAAGCTGGTCGGAAATGTAAGGCCTACTGCGACCATGTATCTTGGCACACCTGACGATGTGGAGAATAACGCAAAGGAGTGTCTCGGAAAGGCATATGACAACCCGAAAGGATATATACTGGCGCTTGGATGTGGACTGCCGAATGATACACCGCCTGAAAATATACATGCTTTGCTGCATGCAGCGCGAAAATATGGACAATATCCACTGAACCCTGAACTGTTCATTGCTTGAAAAGTAGACCAGGTTGGAAAGTCGATGTAAACAGATATGTTACAAACAAATTATAAGATCCGAATTATTATACGCCAAAACAGACCAAAACGATAGGACTACTATTTTGAACTAGTCGACCAGATAAGCTAGAGACTAAGTTTGCAAATTTATATGGGTTGCAGGACTTGGTCTATTTGTTTTACAGGTAAAGGTCATGCGTGTAAGTAAAAAAATAAAGCGTTCAAAATATAAAATGTATTTTAAGAAAGAAGGAATGTCGATATGGCAAATGTTTTGTACTCAGACGTAAAGAAGGACCAGATGACCCCAAAGGAAAGGGATGCTGCTATTGCAGAGAATAAGCCTTATGACAGGATACAATGTGCACTTTTCATTGGAGAGCATGCAGCAAAGCTTATAGGTGCAAAGGCCTCCGATGTGCACCTTGATATTGACAAGATCCTTGAGGCGCAGAAAGCGATCTATAAGGTGTATGCTTCGGAAACGGTGGGTGTAGGTCCGGGACTTCAGGGTATGGCTGAAGCCATAGGCAGCAAGGTAACCTTCCCTGATTACAGCACGCCGTATATTTCAGATTTTGCCGTCAAGGAATATTCGGATCTTGACAGACTGGAGGTCGCTGATCCTTTGAAGGCAGGACGGCTTCCACTGCTGCTTGAGAGTCTGAAGAGGATCAAGGAAGCGCTTGGACAGGAGGTAAATGTTTCTACATGGGTTGCAGGGCCATTTTCAACAGCTGCAAACCTAAGGGGTACGGATGTATTGTTAAAGGATTTGTACCGTTCACCCGAGTTTGCCCACAAACTTCTCAGGCTTGCTACAGATTCATCCATAGCATATGTAAAGGAGGCTGCAAAAATCGGCATCTATTTCTCCATCTGCGACCCCACCGCATCCGGGACACTGATCAGTGAAAGTCATTTTAAAAATTTTGCATTACCATATCTGAAAGAACTGACAAACAGCATCATTGAGGCTTCGGGAACAACACCGGTGCTGCATATATGCGGAAATTCGACGAAAATATGGAACCATATGGCGGAAACCGGTGCCAGTGCGCTCAGCCTTGATGATGTAGTCGATTTGGAAGAGGCAAAGCGCGCTGTTGGAGACAAGGTGAAGCTGATTGGCAATATAAGGCCTACTGCGACCATGTATCTTGGTACACCGGAGGATGTGGACAATAATGCAAAGGAATGCCTCAGAAAAGCTTATGATAATCCCAAGGGATATGTTCTTGGGCTTGGATGCGGACTGCCGAATGATACGCGTCCGGAAAACATACATGCACTGATTCATGCAGCACGAAAATATGGGCAATATCCTTTGAATCCCGAGCTTTTCAGTGCTTAAAAAAATATTTAAGCAGCAGAAATGATTAAAAAAATATAAAAACGAATGAGGTGCAGAAAATGTCGGAATCAAATTATAGTTTTGACACAATAAAGGTTAGAGGGGGATACAACCCAAAGGATCATAATTATGCAGTATCGGTACCTATTTACCAGACAGCGTCTTTTGAGCTGGGTGACACGGATCGGTTTGAAAGACTCAGAACCTTCAAGGAAGCGGGTTATTTTTATACCAGGCTTGGCAATCCCACCGTTTCCGTGCTGGAAGAAAGGGTGGCTGCTCTGGACGGAGCCGCTGCTGCCATAGCAGTCGCATCGGGCATGTCTGCAATTACTTTGACCTTGTTTAGCATAGCAGAAGGCGGAGGAAGGATTATCACCACGAAACAGCTCTATGGCGGCACAGCAGACAGCTTCAGCCTTATATATCCCAAATTTGGAGTTGAAATAGATAAAGTAGACAATCCAAACGACCCTGAAGAATTCAGAAAAGCCATTAAGGATGATACCAAGGCTATTTTCATAGAATCCATCAGTAATCCCAATGCAATTGTGGCTGATATAGAAGCGATTGCTAGGGTTGCACACGAAAATAACATCCCATTGATTGTAGACAATACTTTTGCAACGCCTTATCTTCTCAATCCGATCAAGCATGGTGCCGATATTGTTATCTATTCCGCAACAAAAGCACTCAGCGGACATGGTAATGTGATTGCCGGATTGATTCTGGATAGTGGAAAATTCAACTGGGGAAATGGCAAGTTCCCTCAATATGCGCATCCGACACATTTTTTCAGGGATGATCAAGGCAGGGAAAGAGGTATTATTGAAGTGTTCCCGGAAATACCATTTTCAATAAAAATACGTTTCCATTACCTTGCTTACTTTGGAGCGGCTTTGAGTCCGTTTGATGCATATCTTGTATTGCTGGGCCTGGAGACTTTGTCCGAGAGGGTTGAAAAGCAGGTTTCAAATACGGAGAAAATTATTCGCTATCTGGAAAAGGTGAAGCATGTGACATGGATAGAACATCCTGCTGCCAAATCCAGTCCTTACAAGGAACTGGCACGGAAATACCTCCCAAGGGGAGCCGGTTCTGTCTTTTCTTTTGGTGTGAAAGGCACAAAGGAACAGGTTTACAAGTTCTTGAATTCCACCAGATTATTCAGCTATCAGGCTAACGTAGGAGATGCAAGGTCTTTGATTATCGACCCTCCGAATGTCACCCACGGCGAATTGAATCTGGAAGAACAGAAGATTGCTGCTATAGTTCCCGAGACAATAAGGCTTTCAATAGGACTGGAAGATGCAAACGACCTGATTGCGGATTTAAAACAGGCTTTTACACTGGCATTCAAGTGAAGCTTATGAGAATAAAAATAATTGCATGTGAAGTAATGAAAGAGGAACTGCTTCTAATCAATACAGAGAACACCATTGACTGGCACTTTGTTTCTATGGGGCTGCATACGCGGCCCCAAAAGCTTCAGGATGAATTAAAAAGTATTCTGGAGAATATTACTGTGGAATACGACAGGGTAATCCTTGGTTTTGGGCTGTGTGGAGGTGCAGTACGAGGACTGAGGACGGAAAATTGCATATTGACCATACCCAGAGTACATGATTGTATCCCTGTCTTTTTAGGCTCCCGAAAAAGGTTTGAACAGTTGCAGAAGACTCCAGGTACCTTTTATCTTACAGGCGGGTGGCTTGAATGTGGCAATCCTGTTACAACAGAATATCAGAGGGTTTGTGAAAAACATGGAGAGAAGAAAGCAAAAATGGTTTTTAGCAGAATGTATGACAGTTATAAACGCGTTCTTTTTCTTCACACGGACCACCCAAGAGATAAGGCAGGACTGGCGTCTTCCGAAAAAATTGCGTCACTTCTTGACTTGGAATGCTGTACTGCAAGAGGAAGTTCCGATTATCTAAACAGGCTTGTGAACGGTCCTTGGAATGAGGATGAATTCATTCAACTAGCGCCGTGTGATATTCTGGAGGATTCGCATTTCGGTGTATAATTTTATTTTGCTTTTAACTATTGACAGAAGCAACAATATGCATTAAAATATACTAAACAGATAGGAATAATTTATTACGTAGTATATTTTTTTATGAACTTGCTGACTAGAAAGCTAGAGGCTGTGTTCCATTATTGGAATGCGGTCTTTTCTGATTACTGGCTATTTGCGAAGTCAATATTGAATGAATTTAAATATGAGGTGAAGAAAATGAGTTTATCAGATGTTAAGAAATTTATCGAAGAAAACAAAATACATACCGTCGAAGTAGGCTTTGCAGATATCAACGGTGTTTTAAGAGGCAAAAGGCTTCCGGCAAGGCATTTTCTGAAAATTACCGAAAGCGGAACAGGACTTGCAAAGGCTCCATTTGGATGGGATATCCAATGCGGGGTTTATGATGATGTTGAAATCGCAAATTTTAATAACGGGTTTCCAGACATGATCGCAAAACCCATTCTCTCAACACTGAGAAAGATTCCATGGAGAGAAGGAAGCGCTATTGTATTGGCCGAGCTCGTCGATGAACAGGGTCAGACTGTGGAGGTCAATCCGAGAGAGGTGCTGAAAAAGGTTTTAAAAAGGTATAACGACTTGGGATTCAGACCTTTAGTGGGTTCTGAGCTAGAGTTTTACCTTTTTGATTCTGAGAAAAAACCTGTATTTAAAGGAGTACAATGTTATTCCTTATACAGGGGAGCTGAACTGGAGTATGTGATAGAGGAGATGAGAAATGGTCTGGAGGGCCTTGGAATTGAGCTTGAAGCCTTTCACATTGAGTACGGGCCCGGTCAGATCGAAGTAATACCGGAATATGGCGATGCATTGGAAATGGCTGATAAAACGGTACTCATCAAGAATTCTATCAAGGAGATTGCACGCAAGCATGGGTTATATGCCACTTTTATGGCAAAACCCTGGGCTCAGGAATCAGGGAGTGGCTATCATGTTCATCAAAGCTTATGGGACCTCGAATTGAAAAATAATTATTTCAATACGGATAAAGAAATAGCAGAAAGCTATCTGGCAGGACTTTTAAAACATGCAAGGGATTTTGCGGTATTGGGTTCTCCTACCATTAATGATTACAAGCGCTTTCAATTGAATTCCTTTGCGCCTACAAATGTAACCTGGGCGCATGACAATAGAACAGTAGCAACACGCTCATTATTGGGATGTGGAAATGGCAGCCGGTTTGAGCAAAGAAATGGGTCGGCTGCTGCAAATCCCTATTTAATTATAGCAGCAAGCCTTGCTTCCGGAATCAACGGGATTGAAAACAAACTGATTCCGCCTGGAAAGCTTGAAAAAACAGGGGCTCAGTTTCCTAAAACGTTGGATGTGGCTTTAAATTATTTTGAAACAAGTGAAGTGTCAAAAGAATACTTCGGAGAAAAGTTTGTTAAGCTGCTTATCACTTTAGGAAGGCACGAGGTTGAACTGTATCGTTCTGCAGTGACTGACTGGGAGTGGGACAGGTACTTTGAGATGGTATAACGAGGCAAAAGATATCTTCCGCCTCCATAGCTCTTTTGCTTCGCAAAAAGCCTTGGTGGCAGGTACCGATTTGGTTTTCAGGCAGCGGGCATATCTCCCGCCCCGGATGTATGGGCGAGCAGAAAGCTTAGCTTGTGACCGGCCTCGTTGAACCGATGCGTTATAAACCGACCTTAATTAATGTATGGGGGCACACCCTCTGAATTGCGGGTAATCCTGTGAGGAGTGAAGGTCCCCTTCTGAAAAGGAGGCAATTGTTTGAGCTATGTAGATGAAAAAGTCGCACCAAGAAGAGAAGAACGACTTGGTACATGTGTTGATTTTGGTGGCTGCGCCTGTGATTTGAAAAAGAACTTCAACGGGGGGTGCCTGAAAAATAATGACAGAGGCTTTTGCCAGGGGTCCATATGCCAGTTGTTACCCGGACTTTCGATGCTAAATACCATACCGGATTCCGTTGTAATTGTTCATGGATCACTGGGGTGTGGCGGATCAGGTCACTCGCAAAGTGCGGCTGTTCGAGGCAGACAGATACTTGGCGGCAGTACCAATCCAAGAGGAACGCTATGGTTATCGACAAATCTCAATGAAAGAGATGTTGTGTCCGGTGGAGAGGCAAAACTGGAAGAGGCCATTATTGAGGCTGACAGACGATATCGTCCGGCTTCCATCATCGTCGTATCCAGCTGCGTCCCCGGAATCATCGGGGATGACCTGGACGGCGTGATCGCTAAAATTCAGCCTCAGGTAAATGGGGTTATACTTCCTGTTCATTGTGAAGGATTTAAGACAAAGGTTATGGCAACTGCTTATGATGCAGTTTATCATGCCATTTCACGCAATCTTTTAGAGGAAGAGGAAGATGAAGTAAAAGTTATTCAGGATGAATTCGAAGAAGAAGCTGAAAAAATACGTCGCAGCAGGCAAGTGAACCTGATGAATGTGTCTTCGGGAACGCCGGGTGATGAAAAAGAACTGACCCGGTTATTAAATGCACTGGGGCTGGAAGTCAAAATCTTCCCATGCTTTACACATCCTGACGATATGAAATATGCAACACAGGCAGCTCTGTCAATAAGCACCTGTCCTACGCATGATGATTACTTTTTAAAGCACCTGAATGAGAAGTTTGGCGTTCCATATTTACTGCGATATATGCCTATAGGAATTCAAAATACAAATTCCTGGCTCAGGGAGGTTGCTAAATTCTTTCATCTGGAAGACGTTGCGGAAAGGATTATTGAGCGCGAAACTACCGAATTGGAGCTTTCACTTATGACAATTCGCGAGAATTTAAAAGGGAAGAAAGCCATGTTAAGCGCGGGAGAAGTACGAACCCTTGCCACTGCAGGATGGCTGCAGGAGCTTGGGCTGGAGATTGTTGCCGTAAGGCCGTACCACTATGATGAGTTTGGTGAACCGGCACTGGATCAGCTGATTGATAAGGATTCCAATATTCAGGTCAATGTTGGAACTGTCCAACCTTACGAGTCGGTTAACATTATTGAAAGAACCAGACCGGACATCTATCTGGGACATAACTCGGATAATGTCTGGGCGGCAAAATCGGGAGTGCCTGTTTTACCTATTTACGGAGGCCCGAATACTTATGTCGGGTATACCGGAGCTTTTGATTTTGCAAGAAGCATAAACAGGGTGTTAAAGAATCCTTCATTTAACCAGAACCTGAGAAAAAACGTCAGGCAGCCTTATTTCAAGAATTGGTACACGGATCAGCCGTATAAGTACATCGCGCAAGGGGGGAACGATTAATGAACAATAAATTTGTGGAGCGCCCAAGGTCTTTTTGCGCACTTGGAGGGGCGATGCTAACTGCTGGGGCGATTCCCGGTGTAGTGCCGATACTGCACACAGCTATGGGCTGCGGAGGAAGTATCTATTGGAATCAGGTAGGCAGTACAGGCTATCTTGGCGCGGGATATTGCGGAGGGCTGGCAGTTCCAAGCTCAAATGTCGGAGAAAAGGATATTATTTTCGGCGGAACAGACAGACTGACGGAGCAGATCGAGAATACGGCCAAATTGGTTGAGGGTGATTTATACATTGTGCTCACCGGATGTATGACTGATATTATCGGGGATGACATTCACTCGGTTATAAGAGAATTTCAAGCAAAGGATGTTAACATCATAGGTGCCGAAACAGGCGGATTCAAGGGTGATGGGTACAAAGGCTACGACTTGGTTCTGCAAGCGATCATCACCAATTTTATTGAAAAGAAATCGGAGAAGATAAATAGTAAGGTTAATCTATGGGGGATCGTCCCGGGACAGGATGCGTTCTGGAGAGGAAATCTAAACAATTTGCGAAGCCTTTTATTAAAATTGGGACTGGAAGTCAACTCGTTTTTTTCTGACAGCGATACATTGGAAAGGGTAAAAAATGCAGGGGATGCAGCTCTGAATATTATCGTATCGGAATTTTACGGAATTGATGCAGCCAAAAGTTTTGAAGATGTTCATGGGGTGCCGTATATCACCTTTCCTCTGCCGATAGGACCTTCAGCAACAGAAGAATTTCTTGGGAGAGTCAGTGAGGCACTGGATATAAATAAGGATGTAACGGATAAAGTGATAGAGAGTGAAAATACACTTTACTACAAATATGTTGACAGGATCGCTGATACATATAATGATCAGGATTTTCAGCGGTATGCCGTTGTTGTCGGGGATGGAAATTACTCCCTTGCCATAGCCAGGTTTTTAGCAGACGACTTGGGGTGGATGCCTGAACTTACAGTGATCACAGATGTTTTTGAAGAAGAACAGCAGGATAAGATTAACAAATATTTAGACCATTTTAATTCCGGTTATAAAACAAAGGTTGTATATGAAACAGATGCGTCGGAGATTCAATATCATTTAAGCAGGCATTGGCCCCAGTCAAGCGGACAGAAATTCTATGATGCTTTCAGCCCCGCTTTTGTAATAGGCAGCCATTTGGAACGCCAACTTGCAATCAATATCGGAGCAGCTCATTTAACAGTCTCTTATCCTGTAGGAAATCGAGTTGTCCTGACTCGAGGGTACGCAGGCTATTCAGGCGGTCTTAATTTGATAGAGGATATCTTTAGTGTGCTTGTTGCGCAGCGTTAATCAAATGCTGCGCCGCAGTGGCAATAAAATGGAAGGTTAATATTAAATATAGACTAATTCATTTAATAGGTGTTGACATTTGGGTTTATATCGTTTAATATATAGTAAAGCTATAGGAAAAGTAGGCATAGATGCATTGGTTGACCAGAAAGACTGGAGACTAAGCTAGCGAGCACCAAATCGGTGTTTTAGAGCTTAGTCTTTTTGTTTTTTATAGCTAAAGGGAGTTGTTATGGATGGAAGAAGACCTGACATCAATTAAAGCTAAAATAATTAAAATAAATAAGCTTCTTCAATCACAACCTGTGTGCAATGACAGTGAGTACAAGAAAAAACTGGTGGGAGAGCTTGACAAGCTTTTTTACAAGTACTACAAAGCTTTAATAGCTCAAATGACGAACATGAGCGGTAATGGCGATGGAATTTGAATTTTATCATAATATCTAAAGGAGACTGAGTCATGGCAAAGAAAATAAAGCAAATCGCAATTTATGGGAAAGGCGGGATCGGCAAATCAACAACAACATCAAATATCAGTGCGGCTCTATCGACAGCAGGGTTTAAGGTAATGCAGTTTGGCTGTGACCCCAAAAGTGATTCGACCAATACTTTGAGGGGTGGCAAATATATACCTACAGTACTGGATACTTTAAGAGAAAAAAATGTTGTTAAAGCTAGTGAAGTCATATTTGAAGGCTTCAATGGCATCTATTGCGTCGAAGCGGGTGGGCCGGCTCCCGGTGTAGGCTGCGCAGGCAGAGGAATTATTACTGCAGTACAGCTGTTTAAGCAGCAAAAAGCATTTGAAGACCTGGATCTGGACTATGTTATATATGATGTTCTCGGAGATGTGGTGTGCGGAGGATTCGCAGTGCCTATTCGCGAAGGAATTGCAGAGCATGTGTTTACGGTATCCTCAGCAGATTTTATGGCGATATATGCTGCAAATAATCTCTTCAAAGGAATACAGAAATATTCCAATTCAGGAGGCGCATTGCTGGGAGGTGTGATTGCGAATTCAATCAATGCTCCTTATGCAAAGGAAATAATTGATGATTTCGTTAAGCAGACCAATACTCAGGTTGTTGAATATGTGCCTAGGTCTGTTACGGTCACTCAGAGTGAGCTTCAGGGTAAAACGACAATTGAAGCAGCTCCAAATTCCAAGCAGGCGGATGTGTACAGGAGTCTGGCCCGGAAAATTGCAGAGCATACGGAATCAAAAACGCCTACTCCGCTTGAAGTAGGAGAATTGCGTGCCTGGGCATCGAAGTGGGGCGATTATCTTTTGGCGCTTGAGACAGGTGTTGTCAGGGCAGAAGCAGGCGAAAGCATATAGAACATATAGCTTGGTTCTATAAGGGATAAAGTGAATGACTTGTTTACCAGAGGCGATTTTCTTATAAAAAGAATATCGCCTTTCATTTTGCTGTATAGCAGAAGCCAATTAACCCTCAAAAAATTTCTTTGTAATTACTTGACAGATAAGCTTGAATTGAGTATTATGAGTATAAAGTCAATGAGTAAGGAGTCAATGAAAATTGGTAAAAACGGAGTCCAGGACACTGCGCCAGATTCAGAAGGAGCAAACGAGAAAACTCCTCATTAAAACTGCATTTGAGCAGTATGCCAAATGGGGCTTTACTATTACCAGAACTGCTGATATTGCAAAAGCTGCAAAAGTATCTCACGGGACAGTTTTTGCACATTTTTCAACGCAGGAGGCATTGCTCAATGCCGTCATTGAAGAATTTGGTGCAAGCGTTTCCCTCAGACTTCATGAACTGGCTGCAGGCAACAACAGCTTGAGGGATGTGCTTGCAGCACATCTTAGGGGCCTGGCGGAGTTCGAGTCCTTTTATACAAGGTTGGTGATAGAAAACAGGTTACTTCCGGAGAGTGCCAGAAATGCCTTCATAATCATTCAATCGACAATCTCCTTCCACCTTAGTCAAGCAGCAGAGAGGGAGATAAAAAAAGGTGCGATTGATCCGTATCCGATTCACCTGATTTTTAATACCTGGATCGGATTAATTCACTATTATCTGGAGAATAATGATCTTTTTGCGCCGGAAGGATCTGTTCTGGAACGTTATGGACGGGAACTGCTGGAGCATTATATGTGCTTAATCAAGGCTGGGAGTAAACCTGGACTAAATAGGAAATAGAAGGAGGCAGGATAAAATGGGAAAAAATCCAATGGAAGTTTTTCAAAATGAAGCACCTGAGGTTGCTTCAGCATTCGGGAATCTGATCAACGTACTTTCCGCGACGAAGGGGCTGGACGCAAAAACAAGACAGCTGATCTATATAGGAATGAAAGCAATGCAGGGAGATACTTCTGCAGTTGTTGCCCATACGCCAATGGCAAAAAAAGATGGAGCTACGCGGGAAGAACTGAAAGATACTATTTTACTGACTTTGACGGTATCAGGGATAAAAGGCGTTGTAACCTGCCTTTCTGCTGCCCTTGATGTATATGATCAGAGTGAAATATAAGAGAGGATGTGAATAGAGTGAAGATCTGTATTGCATGTGGAATGCCAATGAAGGAACCTGTCGATTTTGCTATGGGTGATCCGGAAAAGGATTACTGTGTACATTGCGCACGACCTGATGGAACGATGCAATCCTATGAGGAAAAACTGAGTTCCTTCACAGCTTTCATTATCAGGACACAGGGACTGGATAAACAGGTTGCTGATGCTGCAGCTCGAAACATGATGGACAGACTGCCTGCGTGGAAGACCGGCAACTAATAGGATCCACCTGAATTACAGAAATGAAGAAAGAGCAAACTGTAATATTTAAAAAATATGTTGATAAATGTAAATATATGTGATAATATAGTTTCGGTTTATTGAAATTTTCCGTGACCGACTGGTTAACCAGAGGCGATGTTCTAATATAAAAGAATATCGCCTTTAACTTTATCTGGGAATTAAGAAAATAAAAAAGTTAAATATTCCATTGGGAGAAAAAATAAGAACTGAAAAGAGGTTGAGATTATGAGTAAAAGCAATGTTCGTGCAACACCGCCGACAAAAGATCCTGACCAAGTGTATCCACTGGTTCCCGGGATCAACTTCAAGGACTTTGAGCTTTCGTCAGAAGGTTTGCCACAAGAGCAAATAAATAAGGCTCTTGCCGAACTTCTCAATTACGAATCAGTGCAAAAAGCAAGCTTTTTAGGCTATCAGGCAAACCAGAAGCTTGATTATGATTCGGATTTGCATCAATACCTCAACTACCACATCAACAATATCGGAGACCCCTTCCAGTCAGGTAATTTCACAGTAAACAGCAAGTTTGTCGAGAGGGCGGTTCTGGACTATTTCGCTTCACTCTGGAATGCACGCTGGCCTCATGAGAACGATCCACAACTTCCTTATGAGGAATGGAAGGATTCATACTGGGGTTACGTTCTTTCCATGGGATCTTCCGAAGGGAATGTATACGGACTCTGGAACGCAAGGGATTACCTGTCCGGCAAGTTCCTTCTTGAAGACCCGGAGGTGGAGCATATCGCCGAAGAAGCCAGCAAAACCGGCAGAGCGGCATCCGTACAGCGCCGTCTGATTTATTATCAGGCATATGCAGCTCAAGACAATCCCAATGAATATTCACCGGTAGCGTTTTATTCACAGGATACCCATTATTCCATTATCAAGTTTATGCGTGTTCTGAATATTTCCACCTTCTATGAGATCGCAGTGGATAAGAAATTACCGACTCCTTTGAAATATCCCGAGGATTACCCGCCCAATTTCTCCAAACAATATATTGATCAAAGTAATGGTTGGCCGTTTGAGGTCCCTTCCAATGAAGACGGTTCCATATACATACCGGCGCTTGCCAAGCTGGTGGACAAATTTGCGTACTGGGGCTACCCGCCTCTTGTCAGCTTCAACTACGGCACAACCTTCAAGGGTGCCTTTGACAATGTCAAAGCTGCTGTGGATACGTTGGTCCCGATTCTTCAGGGATATGACCTGTATAAGCGCAAGGTTTATTACGATCCGAATGACAAAACTAAATTTGATATTCGCAATGGATTCTGGTTTCATGTGGATGGTGCTCTTGGCGCCGCCTATATGCCATATTGAGATGGCCCTGAACGAAGGACGGTTGGATGCACCCGAAAATTATGAATTCCCGGTCTTTGATTTCAGGATAGAAGAAATTCATTCCATTGTGATGAGCGGTCACAAATGGATAGGAGCTCCCTGGCCTTGCGGAGTTTTTATGACAAAAGTAAAATACCAGCTTCAGCCACCGGATAATCCGGAGTATATCGGTTCACTTGATACCACTTTTGCCGGATCGCGCAACGGATTTTCAGCTCTGATTCTATGGGATTATCTGGCTAAACATTCGTATGAAAGCCTGGTGCAAAAAGCGTTAAATCTGGAGGTTCTCGCCTCATATGCCGAAAATCAGCTTCGTATACTTTCTCAAAAGATAGGAGTAGACCTCTGGGTAGATCGTTCTCCTCTTTCACTGACGATTCGATTCAAAGAGGCTAGTCCAGCTTTGATCTACCGCTATTCCCTATCCGGGGAGACGCTTTATGTCAATGGAGAAAGACGTCAATATTCACACATCTTCATTATGGAACATGTCACCAAAGAACTGATAGACAGGTTTATCAATGATCTCGCCAAATCTGATGCGTTCGCTTCCCAGGATTATCAAGATACGGTTCCCGGGGATAGGATCGTGCCCGATGCAAAAAGGCTGTTACACGTTCCCCATACGGGACGTGGCTTTAAGTAGGAAGATATATGGTGTATGAAACGGTCTGTTACAGTTTGAAGTATTACAGACCGCTTCCCAAATCATTATCAACAGGTAAATAGGATACCTCGCCATCGAAATACCTTTCAATGATATGAGTATCTGCCTCAAATGCCATCTCGGGAAGCTTTTCATGTGAAAACCAGCCCAATTCGGCAATATCGTCGCCTGGCTGTGCCTCTCCGCCTGTAATATGAGCTGATAACACGACGACAAGACTATGTATATTTTTCGATAGAAAGTTTGAACAAACATTGATAACAGCGTCTATTTTGATCTCAAGTCCTGTTTCCTCTGTTACTTCCCTTACTGCAGTTGTCAGGAAGTCTTCATTATACTCAATATATCCGCAGGGCAGGCACCATTTTCCTTCTGCAAAGCTGCCGCCGGATCTCTTTCCCAACAGGACTGAGTTGTTTTCGATAATGAGGACAGAGACTGCCGGAGAGGGGTTTTTATACACAATAAAGCCGCAGGCCAGGCAACAAGATCTTTCGATTCCGCCTTCCCTCCTACGGTTTAACCGGCTTCCGCAGGAGGAGCAAAAATTGATCTGATCACAGCCGTTGCTGCCGCTATGGTCATAAGCCGTAAAAATTTGTTTTACGCATTTTCCTTGACAAAGGTAGGAAAATATATTAAAATTAATAAAAACAATAGGAATACTATGGTATATCTATTTAAATAATGAGATATTTATAAAATTGACCAGAAAACTGGAGACTGAGTTCGTACGAAATTGTATGATGAACTTGGCCTTTTTTATTAAGGATAGTAAAATGAGCCGCAAGGTCGCGTCCATCACTGCAAAGTAGATACCTTCCATAAAGGAGTTGATCATTTGGATTCCAGGGGAATTATTTTGAAAACTTTAAACCTTCAGAAAACGCCAAGACTTCCTGTAGCCATATTGTCAGGGGGCGCGTGGACCTTCAACAGGAAAGGGTTAACCCTTGAGGATACCTTGTCCATAGGTGCTCAAAATGCTGCCCAAATCCTTGAAGAAACAAATGAGCTCATCCATTCGGACATTGTATGGCCTGGCTCGGGATACCACAACCTGGCAATACGTGCCATCGGCGGTAAAATTAAATTCCGTGCAAAAGGAACGCCGGACATTCAGGAAGAACTGCTGAAAGAAGCAAAGGATGTGGATACTGTAAATCTTGACGGTCTGAAGGAGGACGCGGACATCGGCACATTGGCAGAAACAACGGCCATTCTGAGCAGGGCTATTGGCAAAAAGACGCTGGTAGGAACAAGCCAATGGGGACCCTTTACGCTGGCTGGACATGTATATGGCGTGGAAAGGCTGATGAGAAGCATCTTCAGGGATAAGGCAGCAGTTCATGCCGTGCTGGACTTCACCTCCGAACTTTGTTACAGATATCTGAAGCTGTATATTCATGCAGGTGTTGAAATTGTTTCCGTTGCTGATCCAACTTCCTCAGGCGACCTTATTTCGAGGGAGCAGTTCAGGGAATTCTCACTTCCCTATCTCAAAAAAGTAACGGGTAAACTGGCTGATGCCGGTGTGCCAGTGAGCATTCACATCTGTGGGAATATAGCCGACAGACTTGACTTGATTCCTGAAACCGGTGCAAAAAACCTTTCACTGGATTATAAGGTGGACTTGAAGAAAGCTTCAGAAATATTAGGCGGGAAAATGACGTTTTCAGGTAATATGAATCCTGTGGCAATTATGCAGAATGGGACACCTGATGGCGTGGCTGCCGCCTGTCGGGAATGCATCAGAAAAGCCGGCGGAAGCAGCTACATATTGATGCCGGGGTGTGACCTGCCGCCTGCTGTTCCACAGGAAAACCTCCTCGCAATGGTGCAAACGGCAAAAAATGATGACGTCTCGTGATTGGCAGAATCAGCAGATCAGGTATGGATGAAGGATGACCTTGGCTGGCTGAGTTGGTGGTGTTTACCGATTAATTGAACGATGACCGGAAAGAACTGCTGTAGGAAAGAGCAAACAGCCTTGAATCAGGTCTGAAGCCTAAAATCATGTTTGAAACTGATATAAGCGAAGTGGTAAGATATTTAAGTGAGCTTTACCCCAAGTAGGAAGGCAAGTATATAAAAAGCTTTAGTTCCGGGAAGCCCATTCGATCAGATAAATGGATGTTGAAGGAAGGTAGTACATTGAATCAATTAACCAATGACAGGGAAGCAGCAGTAGAGCTACTCAATGAACATGTAAAAGCGGAGAGCCTTATTCGGCATGCAATTACCGTTGAGGCAGTCATGCGGCATTTTGCACGCCTTTTAAATGTCGGTGATGAAGATAAGTGGGGCATCATTGGGCTATTACATGATATCGATTACGAATTGTATCCTGACCAGCACTGCTTCAAAGCCAGAAATATACTTAGTCAGGCTGGATGGCCGGAAGAATATATCCATGCTGTTGAGAGCCATGGCTACAAGCTGGTAAATGATGTGGAGCCGATAGATGTCATGGAAAAGGTACTTTATGCTACTGATGAACTGACAGGACTGATCGCGGCTACTGCTGTCCTCAGGCCCAGCCGGAGCCTGTTTGACCTGACTGTCAAGTCTGTTAAAAAGAAATGGAAGCAGAAAGGTTTTGCAGCAGGCGTCAATCGTGAAGTGATTGAGGACGGAGCAAGGCTTTTGGGGATGGAAATTGATTTTATCATTGAACAGACGATCATCGGGATGCGGGAGGTTGCAGAGGAAATCGGACTAAAGAGTGAACCGGGCCAGGCTGCCGAGAATGAGTAAGTGACATTGGGAATAATAAAGTTTAAAAGAAAGGCTGGTACATAATATGGAAAGAATTTCTACAAGTAAGGCTCCATCAGCTATAGGACCTTATTCACAGGCTATAGTCACCGGAAACTTGATTTTTACCTCCGGCCAGATTCCGATCGATCCTCAAACTGGTACAATCGTTTCGTCGGACATAGAACGGCAAACAAAACAGGTGCTTGAAAATCTGAAGAATATTCTGGAGGCATCAGGCAGCAGTTTATCCAGGGTGATCAAAACAACGGTTTATATTAAGGATATGAACGACTTCCAAAGTATCAATGCGGTATATGCCAGGTATTTTACCGAGCCTTATCCGGCAAGATCCTGTGTCGAAGTGGCAAGGCTTCCCAAGGATGTTTTAATAGAAATCGAAGCTGTTGCAGAAAGATAAAGAGGTAGTGGAGCATATGCGTTTTTTCAGACTGCTGATTTCTTCTTCGCCCAGTCCGCAGAACTTCAGATAGCCCTCCGCACCGGAGTATTTCTGCTGCAAATGCCGAAGCGTAGCCTTCATGTCATCAGGCTCCGAATCAAACAGATAGTCCGGCAGCAGGATGCCCTCCTGTCGGAGCAACTGCTTCTGCCGGGCAAGCCAACATTCCATGTTGGCTGCACTTGCAGAGTAATCGGCGACAATGACTAACATGAGGCTGGCAACGTATCTATGCAGCTTTCGTTAAGTGCTTGTAAAATATACATTATGTACAAAATTGAACATATGGTATAAATTACTTCACATACATCAAATTCGAATTGTAAGAAGCAGGCATATATGCTAAATTCGATTTGTCAGGAGTGTGAATTATGGATCAATCGTCACAGGACTATAAATACCAAAAGCACAGTGAAAAGCAGTTTTTAATGATATTGGCAGCGGCAGAAAAGCTCTTTGTGGAAAAAGGGATTGAAAAGGTAAATTTTTCAGACATCTCCAACGAGTGCGGCATCATGCGCTCTACCCTTTACCGTTATTTCAGGAACAAGGACGAGGTGCTGTGGCATATTGTTCGGAGAAAAACCACCGAATTTTCCCTCAAATTCGTTGAGCGGTTTAATACCACCGGAGGTACTAAATTTGATCGTTATAAGGTGTTTCTGGATATTTTGAGTGAGGGTTTTGTGAATGATAAGAAATTCTTCTTATTTATCCGACTTTTCAACAATACTTATCAGAATGTTACAAGTTTAAAAGACAACATCCTTTACAACAGCATCTATGCTGCAGACGATTTCAGATCGGGAGACACCGTACGGTTTTTAATGGAGGATTTTCATGATAGTACGGTGAAGGCATCTCTGGATCCGAAGACAACGGCTGTCACAGTCACCTACAGTGCCATCAGTATTGTTGCAGGAATGTCCGGGCAGGTAGATACACTGACGGCGAAATACGGCGTCAGCCCGGAGGAGGTTGTCCGGATCAGCCTGAAGGCACTCCTCGAAAGCATCAAACCTTAAGATATTGAAGACGTGTGATATCATTGATCCTGTTCATCACGAAAATCTCCCTGGAATAAGCAGCACCCGGATTGTCGCATGCGATAAAATTGGGTAAAAAAACAGCTGTCATTACTAAAATTGACAGCTGTTTTTAAGTGATATTCCAGTGACCTTCCATTGAACCATAAGTTGTGAGAAGTCTCCTACCTCTATACCAAACTAATTGCTCACAATAGCAAGAGTGAAAATGGGGATGAATCGTTATCTGATATAGTTTACTACATCCATATTTTTCTTTGGAGCAACCTGCTCCTCTTCATTTGCCTTGTAGCCGAATGCTATACCGTAAAAAGGCTCGTAATTCTCAGGAATCCCCAGTTTACTTACCTCTTCATCTTTCTGAAAAAAGAACCGGAGCAGACCCAGCCATACAGATCCGATATTCATACTTTCGGCAGCAATCAGCATGTTTTGTATGGCAGCTGCGCAATCTACCTGCCAGGCCATCCCATCTTTTCTTCCTGAAACAATAATAAGTGTGGGTGCGTCATAAGTAACCTGAAAAGCTGGATTTGAACCCGTCTTTTTGATCCATTCGTTATCGGACGCGGCCATTTCCTTCCTTACCTTCTCGTTGATATCGTACAGCAGCTCCTGATTCTGGACAACAGTAAAGTGCCAGGGTTGCTCGTTATGTGCTGTTGGGGCATACATGCCGGCTTCTAGGATCGCATCCAATTCTTCCCGGCTTATTTGTTCCTGCTTATACTTTCTGACACTCCTGCGGCTTTTGATTGTTTTTAGTACATCATTCATAATGAACCTCCTTCTGTTCAATAGTTCAATAATAATTGAACTATTTTAATATATCATGAGTTATGATATCATTCAAGTATAACTTTTATAACTTTTACACAATTCAGGAAATATAAATGGAGGGTAAGTCATTGAGAGAATTATTTCATCCAAATATCGAACAGCTATGCTTATCAACTATATTGAATGCCCTGGGTGACCCGATTCGGCTTAAAATCATGAGAAGTCTTGCAGGTCAATGTGAAACCACCTGTGCCTGTTGTAACATTGATCTGCCCAAGTCTGCGCTTTCACACCATTTTAAGGTGCTTAGGGAAGCCGGGCTTATTCATGTAAGAATTGATGGCAAGCAGCGTTATTTATCGATCCGTTATGAAGAGTTGGACAAGCGTTTTCCAGGACTTTTAAGCACGATAATTAAGTGCATCCAGTGAAATGCGATAGGATTTTCACGAAGAGTCATTAATTTCATGTCTCCAATAACACAAAATATTTAATTATACAAAACATATGGGCTTAATAAATAATAATCATGATATGGTATTGACACTACCGATAAAAGGTGCTAAAATCATTTTCAATAACCGACTATACATATAAGTTTACTAGGCTATAACTGATAATATGTTGGTACGCGTATAAAGTGATAATATCCTGCATTCTTCCAGACACAGCATACGGCTTGATGATCTGAACACAAAATGGTGGTGAAAATGGATGATAAAAATAACAAACTTAAAAAAGGTTTACAAAAATGATTCAGGTCAAATAACAGCATTGGATCAAATCGATCTGGAAGTGAAAAAAGGAGAAATTTTTGGAATTATCGGGCTCAGCGGTGCAGGTAAAAGCACTTTGATCCGATGCATGAATCTGCTGGAAAAGCCCACAACCGGAAGCATACTGATTGATGGGCAGGAAATTGTGGAACTGCAGGGAATGCAGCTGCGAAAGCTGAGAAGTTCGTTGGGCATGATATTTCAACATTTTAACTTACTCATGCAAAGAACTGTTGAAGGCAATGTTGCATTCCCATTGGAAATCGCAGGTGTTTCTAAAAAAGATATCAAGACTCGCGCGATAGAATTGCTTGAACTTGTTGGTTTGTCCGATAAGAAGAAAGCATATCCTGCCCAGCTGAGCGGTGGTCAGAAGCAAAGGGTGGCCATTGCAAGGGCACTTGCCAACAACCCCAAGGTTCTGCTGTGCGATGAGGCTACTTCGGCACTGGACCCTCTGACTACCAAGTCCATACTTGCTTTACTCAAAGATATCAATATAAAACTGGGATTGACGATAGTTTTGATCACACACGAAATGGGAGTGATCAAGGAAATTTGCGATCACGTTGCTGTTATTGACAACAATCATATTGTTGAAGTCGGGACGGTTATCGAGGTCATTTCAACACCGGCATCGGAAACCTCAAGGAGACTGTTCGGATACTCCGGCAAGGAAATTCCGTTACTGGATTTTCAGCAGGAACCTGGTGTGGAGTACAGCATCCGTATTAAAGTGACTTTTACCGGCAAATCCGCTCTCAAACCGGTCATCTCCAACATTGTACGCCAATACGGAGTCGATGCAAATATTCTGTTCGGCAATATCGATTATGTGCAGGGCGCTCCGTTGGGAGAGCTGGTGCTGGAGCTCTCGGGGGATGAAACTTCCGTTCGGAATGCACTTGGATATATCAAAAAAATAAATCTGGCATATGAGGTGTTGAGTGCATGATAGATATAAAAATCCTTGCGGAATATGCAGGCCTGTTAGGGAAGGGAACCATTGACACCCTTTATATGGTCGTACTTGCAACAACCTTTGCGTACCTTTTTGGTCTTCCCTTTGGCGTGATACTTGTTATTACGGACAGGAACCATGTACTTCCAAGCAAAAAGCTGAATGCGTTATTGGGCGGTGTCATCAATGTGATGCGGTCCGTACCGTTTATTATACTTTTAATAGCGATAATACCCTTTACCCGCCTGGTCGTGGGCACCACCATTGGAGCAACAGCATCTGTCGTACCACTGGTCATTGGGGCGATCCCTTTTGTAGCGCGTATGGTGGAAACCTCCCTGAAGGAGATCGACAGGGGTACGATTGAAGCGGCTCAGTCCATGGGCGCTTCACCCTGGGAGATCATCAGGAAGGTCATGATCCCGGAGACCTTGCCCTCGATTATTCTGGGAGTTTCCATCACCACCATCACGCTGGTCGGCTATTCCGCCATGGCCGGTGCGGTGGGCGGAGGGGGACTTGGAGACATAGCCATCAGATATGGTTACTACAGATACCAGAAGGATCTCATGATATTGACAATCATACTTTTAGTAGTCATTGTCCAATTTATCCAAAGCGTCGGAAATTTTTTGTCACGAAAAATTGACAAGAAAAATAAATAAATAATATATTTTAAGGAGGTCATTTATTATGAAGAGTAGAAAATTAACAGCAATTGTATTGGTGGTTGGCTTGCTTTTAACTATGGGGCTGAGTGCATGCGGTACTAAGACTGAGGATAGCAGTTCAGCGAGTACGGCGGTCCAGGCAGCATCCTCTGCGGTGGTTACCGAAACGGAATCAACCGCTGCTGCGGCAGAAGCATCCACCGTACCCGAACAAAAAGAACTTAAGGTATTGACAGTTGGGGCTGTCCCAACACCTCACGGAGAAATTTTAAAATTTATTACTCCCATTTTAAAAGAAAAAGGGATTGATCTGAAGATCGTTGAGTTTACTGATTATGTACAGCCGAATCTGGCGCTTCAGAACAAGGAACTGGATGCGAATTATTTCCAGCACGTTCCTTATCTCGAGGACTTCAACAAAAAGAACAATACGCAGCTCAGTGCTACAGTTGCGGTACATTTCGAGCCGCTTGGCCTGTATCCCGGGAAAACCAAGACGCTGGAAGAACTGAAGGATGGAGATTCCATAGCCGTACCAAATGATACGACCAACGAAGCCAGAGCATTGCTTTTACTGCAGTCGGCAGGGATCATAAAGGTCAAAGAAGGTACAGGACTTGAAACTACTGTCAAGGATATCGTTGAAAATCCGAAGAACATACAGATCAAGGAACTGGAAGCAGCTCAGATATCAAGGTCCCTGCCGGATGTTAATCTTGCGGTCATCAATGGCAACTACGCAATTGAAGCTGGATTGAATGCCGCGACGGATGCATTGAAGGCAGAGGATAAGGACTCGTTGGCAGCGAAAACCTTCGCAAATATTATTACCGTCCGTACAGGCGACGAAAACAGGGAAGAGATCAAAATACTCGATGAAGTCATTACCTCTCCGGAAGTAAGGGATTTCATTAATGAAAAATATAAAGGTGCTGTAATACCGGTATTCTAGACCGAATACAACTCTGTTTTAAAAGGAGAAGGAAATGAACAGTTTGGAATATCGGGCCTGGATATCCAGGCATCTTGAAATCAGCAAGGATGTCCTTTACCTGACACAGGATGAATGCAGGAAGATACCAATCACCCACGAGGAGATACTTGATAAAACGGAAAAAGCCCTGATTGCGTATAGCACAAAAAAAGCGGAGATGCCGGCCAAAATCGGCATCCACCCGCTGAAGGACACATTTTTCCATGCAATGCCCGCCTATATCCCGGAAGAATTCGCCTGCGGTATTAAATGGGGCTCCTGCTATCCGGAAAACAGGGAACGCTTCGGTTACAGCCAGGCAAACGGTCTGATCATATTCAATGATCATGAATCGGGCTGCCCCTTATGTATCATGGACTGCATCTATGTGACGGAAATGAGGACGCCTGCAGTCAGCTATGTTGCTGCAAAGTATCTGGCAGGCAGGAATACCAAAACCTTTGGTATGATTGGCAGCGGTGTTCAGGGAAGACAGCATGTGACCAATATCAGCAAGGTTCTTCCACAGCTTGAAAGCATCTATATTTACGATACCTATGAACCTGCCATGGATAAGCTCATCAGCGATCTTCAACCAGGAATCAGGGCAAAAATCATCAAGGCCAGGTCTTATGAGGAAATCGCAAAAAGTACCGAGGTGCTGGCTTCAGCTACCATCATTACAGGAAAACCGGAGCCGAAGATCAAGGATGCATGGATCCAAAAAGGTCAGACGCTGCTTTTGTGTGACTGCCACTCTCTCTATGAGGATGCAACCATGAAGCGTGCAGATAAATATTTGCTGGACAGCATCGAACAACATAATCTATTGATCGGCTATGGTTACTATCCGTACGGATTACCGGTTGTATACGGAGAGATGGGCGAGGTGGCGGCAGGGATCAAAAAGGGCAGAGAAAGTGCGGAGGAACTCATTGTCTGCAACAATGTAGGAATGGCTGTTGAAGACATGATGGTGGTCCGGGTCCTGTTTGACCGGGCATTGGAACTGGGAATCGGGAGAAAACTGCCGTTATAGGCTGTATACAATTAAGTTTCAAGACTCCCGTTTCTATAAATGGGAGTTCCTCTACTAAAATTCCAGAGCAGAGTCTCCATTAATTATCAATAAAGTATTCAGGTGAGCGGCACGATATACTCTTTAGGAGTCTGGCCGGGAACTTATGTATGCGTAAGTTTTCGTGCAGACTCCTGAAGTCATGTATCATTGGGAGGCGGATATGAAGGAACTAAGCAGCAAACTCGGATTTTTTACGGATTCGGTTATCAGAAGAATGACCAGAATTGCACAGGAATACAATGCGATCAACCTTTCCCAGGGGTTCCCGGATTTCGATCCTCCGCAAGAGCTCAAGCAGGCACTTGAACGCGTTGCGCTTGGCAGCATCCACCAATATTCCGTGACCTGGGGCGCAAAAAACTTCCGCGATGCACTGGCGAAGAAACAGTCTAAATTCATGGGGATGGAAATTGATCCGGACACACAGATCGCAGTCACCTGCGGCAGTACGGAAGCGATGATGGCCGCGATGATGACAGTCTGCAATCCGGGGGACAAGGTCATCGTATTCTCGCCATTTTATGAGAACTATGCTGCCGATGCGATCCTTTCCGGAGCCCAGCCGATTTTTGTCCCACTGAAACCTCCGCACTTCGATTTTGATGTCGACCAGCTGGAGGCAGCCTTCAAACAGCATCCGAAGGCACTGATACTTTGCAATCCTGCCAATCCGACAGGAAAGGTGTTTACTGAAGGGGAACTTGGGATCATCG
>WSSedL1CaDRAFT_10000639_pt1 | contig 23837 bp, 19 predicted proteins | sample WetSurSL1Cattail_FD_9464 | JGI IMG/M metagenome (IMG submission 9464)
TAATAATCTAACCGGGCAGGATATTGATTCCAGTCCCGCCAATGTATTTCGCGCCGCCGGAGGGAACGTGGTAACCGACGGCAGCCAAATTAAAAATCTTAATGTATTGCATGCTTATCTAAGAGCCCAGAGCCAATTTGATAAACTAAATTCAGGAAATCTGAAAAATTATTATATGAGTACCGTATCTGACGCTCTGATGAGTAATCTGGACGCCAACAAAAAAGACTTTGTGCAGGCGGAGCAGAATTACCGCCTTTTTATGTACGACAAATACACCCAACTGCCCTCAAATATAAAGGCAAAGGTAACCACCCTGCTGAAACAACAGGGTTTGAATACGAACTACGGCTCCGTAACGGATATGACCGCCGCGGTGCAGAGATACCTTGCGAAAACATGCACTTATACACTTACTCCGGGCAAAACTCCGGAGGGACGTGACTTCACAGACTACTTCCTGTTTGAAAACCACAAGGGCTACTGCATGCATTTTGCCACCGCCGCCACTGTCATGCTGCGCGCCATGGGAATACCCGCGCGTTACGCCGAGGGCTATATTGTGACAAATGACGACTATCAGAACGCAGTCGGCGGCTGGGCCGACGTAAAGGATAACCGCGCCCATGCGTGGGTTGAGGTGTACTATCCCGGTTTCGGATGGCAACCAATTGAAACGACGCCAGGCTTCAGTTCGTCTGAAAATCGAATTCAAGACATCAATCCGCAGGATTATGCATTCACCGAAAATCCGGATGAAAGCGTTCCCACAGCAAGTTTAGCTTCCAGCAAAACTGTGAGCAGCAAAGCAGAGAGCAATGTTCAAAGCGCACAAAGCACTGCACCCCGGAGTACCGCTTCCCAGACTGAAAAGACGGTTTCACCCACTCAAACAAGCGACACCGGTACTGCAACGGCAACGATTCTCTCTACAATCGCCGTAATTGCCGTTCTGATGGCCGCTGCGGCTTTAAAGCGCAGAATCGTATTAGCTGGGCGCTTAAAAAGGTTTGGCCTTAAAAGCACCAACAGGGCTGCTATCGCGATCTACGACTATTTGGTCAGGCTGACGCGGTTTAGCGGAGAAATCAATGAGGAAATCACCCAAATCGCCCTAAAGGCACGGTTCAGCCAGCACCAAATCAGTAGTGAAGAACTAAAAACGATGACGGACTATGCCGAAAGGTTCGCCCAAGAAATTTACGCCAGCCTGCCCAAGGCAAAGCGTCTGATATTTAAGTACTTTTATAATTTAATCTGAAAAATTCGCGTTACGTCAATGAAAGCCAAAAGATATTTGACATATACAAAAAAAATAGGGATACCGGGGGAATCCGCGGGTTGCTTCTATCTATTAAAACATTTCGTTATTCCGCTTTTTCGGTTGCTTTAGCTTTTTTACTTTAGTTTGATATAATTTTACAAACAGATTAACTCAAGGTATAATAAAGAAAAGTAAGGTGATCGTTACATGAAAGGTAAAATAATTCGCAATCTAAAAGAATTTAACAAAAAATTGGTCTGGGTGGAATTTGGAGACCCGAATACGGTCGGCTGCGCAAATGATGATGATTACGCATTAGGCGGTGTCGAAGCGCAGCTTTATTCCAGTGGGGTATACCGCGTGGATGGCCATTTTCTTGTTTCTCAAAAAGATGCAAACCTGAGTTTTCATGAGTTTATTCCACGCATTATTGCCGTCTACGAGTGGCGATAATTTAAAAGGCCCGCTGGATTCATTTCAGCGGGCTAAAATTGTGTATTTTGTGATATTTAACATAATAATATATTGATGAAAAAAGTTATATTTGGTATAATTATCAAAATAGAATTTTGCAGGGTGGTGTTATATTGTGAACAGGAAAAAGAATACTAAAATTGCGGCTTTGATTGATATTGGCTCCAACATGCTGAAAATGAGGGTTTCTCAGCTGAAACGGGGAGAAATTGTGGATATAGACAGGTTGGAGTATCCGCTGTGCCTCGGTCATGAGGTTTTTACGGACGGGAAAATCAGCTTTGAAAGTTTACGCGAACTCTCCAGTATTCTGAGGGGATACAGCGATATTATGGCTGAATATGGTGTGGGACAATATAAAGTAGTAGCTACTACGGCGCTTCGCGAGGCCAAAAACCGTTCGTATGTGGTTGACCAGCTTAAAATTCAAAACGACATGACCGTTCAGGTGCTGGAGGATGATCAGGAGAAAACTCTTATCTACTCTGAAATCCTCGATTCGCTGAAAAACACAGAAGATAAAAAAGGCCAAAACGCACTGATTTCTTACATAGGCGCGGGTACAATCGGGTTTTCCGTTTACGACGGAAAGCGCATGATTTTTTCACAAAATATCCCGATGGGCGCGCTCAAGCTGCATGACATGCTTGGGAGCATTCAAAACCTGACCGATGACTTTTACACAGTGGTAGAAGAATATCTTGACACACTGATTGGTCATATTTCCATCCCATTCAATAACGGAAACGTATCCAATTTAATTTTAACGGGAAATGAGATTCAACTGATTGCGAAAATCTGCTCCGTGGAACTGCAGGACGGTAAATACAGTATTCCAGCCAAAAAAATATCCGATTTATTCACACAGATTCGTTCTATGTCGCAGGAAAAAATCAGCATACAATACGGCATTACGGAAGAAACCGCCGAGCTTTTGTATTCTGCGCTGGCAATTTACATCCGCCTGTTTAAATTCACCGCTACAGACATAATTACCTCACCCAAGGTGGAACTTTGGGACGCCCTGATCCGCCAAATGCTGATTCCGAAAAGCAGGGATGAGTATTTTGAGCATGTGAGAGTTTTCGCCATTTCCTGTGCGCAGGAGATTGCAAAAACCTATAACTGCAGTCAAAAGCATTCCGATAATATTCGAAAATCCGCATGTGCGATTTTTGATAAGATGAAGGGTGCGCATGGGCTTGACCACCGCAAACGACTTCTTTTGGAACTGGCCGCAATTCTGCATGATTGCGGGCATTACGTTACCGCAAAACACCATCTGCTGAGCACCTTCGACTTAATTAAGGACATCGATATTTACGGGATGACCGATGAAGAAATGCTGATTACCGCTTATGTTTCACGCTATAACGAATATGATGTACCGAATTTTGAAGATGTGGAATTTGTGCAGCTCAATGATAAAAACAGACTCATCGTATCAAAGCTGGTTGCCATTTTCCGGCTTGCCAACGCGCTTGACAAGGCACAGAAGCAAAAATTCAGCGAAATTAAGGTGAAGCTGGAAGATGATAAGCTCCTCATTATGGCGCAAAGCAGCAAAAATGTATATCTTGAGAAATGGGCGTTTGAGCAATGCGCTCCGTTCTTCAAAGAGGTTTTTGGGTACAATCCGGAACTGACCGTAAAATCATTGCTGGCATAAAGCTCCTATCGCAGTTCAACAAATAAAGAATGCCGTCTATTTAGAAATTGCTATATAATAAAGGTTGCGTGTTAAAATGAATGAGAAAACCGATAAAATTAAAATCCCATATATCAACCGCGAGTTAAGCTGGATGGACTTTAACATCCGGGTGCTGGAAGAATCCTTAGAAAAAGAGAACCCTGTCATGGAGCGTATCCGCTTCTTAGCTATTACCTCATCAAATCTTGATGAGTTCTTCATGGTTCGGGTTGCCGGGGTAAAAGCACAGGTCAATTCAAACTACAATGCGGAAGACCCCTCCGGTTTGACACCCGCAAAGCTTTTGCCGCTGCTGACAGAACGAATCCACACCTTTACGGAAAAGCAATATTCCTGCCTGCACCGTTCGATCATGCCAGCCTTGAAGAAAAACAAAATCTTCTTTTTGACCCCCAGCGATATGGACGATGCGCAAAGACTCTTTGTCTCCGACTATTTTGACAAGGTGCTGTTTCCTGTTCTTACTCCCCTCGCAGTTGACAGAAGCCGCCCTTTTCCTTTGCTTGCGAATAAAAGTTTAAACCTTGCGATCAGGCTGAAAGGGGAAGAAGATTCCTACTTTGCCGTTGTGCAGGTTCCTTCCATCCTCTCGCGCTTTTTACGGATTCCGTCAAAAGACGGTCAAACCTTTGTGCTACTCGAAGATGTCATCATTTATAAATTGGATCAATTGTTTGAACGCAGTGATATCCGTTCCGCATGTCCGTTCCGTATGACGCGAAACTCCGACCTTGAAATTGATGAAGAATCGGAGGATTTATTGATTGAGATTCAAAAGTCCATTAAAAAGCGGAAGCGCGGGAAACCCGTGCGCCTTGAGCTTTTACAGAAATGTGACGCGGAAACCCGCGAGTTTCTTGTCGATATGCTGGACATCGGCCGCGATGAGGTCTATGAGGAACCCGGTCCGCTTGATTTGACCTTTCTCTCAAAATTCGCGTCGGTTTCTGAATTTGAAGCGCTTTGCTTCCAGCCGCTCACCCCGGTTTACCCACCCGCCGACTTTTGGGGCTACGATGATATTTTCGGGGCGATCCGTGAAAAAGACAGAATGGTGCACCATCCCTATGAGAGCTTTAATACGGTTGTTCAGTTCGTTCGTCAGGCCGCGGAGGACGAAAATGTACTGGCGATTAAGCAGACCCTCTACCGGGTTAGCGGACATTCGCCGATTATAGCCGCGCTGATCAGAGCCGCGGAAAACGGCAAGCAGGTAACGGTTCTGGTTGAGTTGAAGGCCCGGTTTGATGAAGAAAATAATATTATCTGGGCAAAAAAGCTAGAAGAAGCGGGCTGCCATGTGATTTACGGCTTGGCAGGACTGAAAACGCACTGCAAGATTCTGCTGGTGGTACGCCGTGACGAGGATGGAATCCGCCGCTATGTTCATATGGGTACAGGAAACTACAATGATTCCACAGCCAGAATTTATACCGATATCGGCGTGTTCACCTGCAAGGAACCTTATGGCAAGGATGCTTCCTCCCTCTTCAATGTACTGACGGGCTACTCGCGTCCGCCGGAATACAACCGCATTATCGTCGCGCCGCACGGAATGAGAAGCTTTTTTGAGCGTATGATTGAAAAGGAAATCGTGAATGCAAAGCAGGGACGTCCCTGCGGCATTACAGTAAAAGTCAACTCACTGGTTGACCCCGGGATGATTGATCTGCTTTACAAGGCTTCTCAGGCAAATGTGACAGTTCGGCTGATCGTAAGAGGAATCTGCTGTTTGATTCCCGCCTTACCGGGAATCAGCGAAAACATCACGGTAAACAGTATTGTGGGTCGTCAGCTGGAGCACAGCAGAATTTTCCGGTTTGAAAACGGGGGAAATCCTAAAATCTATATGGGAAGCGCGGATTGGATGCAGCGGAACCTTGACCGCCGCGTGGAGCTGGTATTCCCCATTGAAGATGAAGGTTTAAAGGAACGCGCATTCGCTGTTCTTAATCTGATGCTCAGTGATAATATCAACACTCAGATTATGCAGCGAGACACGAAATACTGCCATATTGATAAACGCGGCAAAGCGTCCTGCGACTGCCAGTCCGAATTTTGGCAGCTGGCTCAGAAGGCGGCTGACCGTTTGGCGGAACAGGATGACAACAAACCGTTTAAGCCCATCCGCAGTGCGGATTTAATCAAACAGCCATAGATTTATATAGGAATGATATGTTCAGTAATGAAAGGGAACAATATGAGAAGAATCGGAATTTTAACGAGCGGCGGAGACTGTCAGGGGCTAAACGCGGCAATTCGCGGGGTTGCAAAGGCGCTTTATGTGCAGTTCGGAGACGAAGTTGAAATCTTTGGGATCAATGACGGATACCGCGGCCTGATTGAAGGAAATTACAAGCACATGAAACCGACCAATTTTTCAGGAATCCTCACCCTTGGCGGCACGATTCTGGGTACTTCACGTCAGCCATTTAAACTGATGCGCGTAGTCGACGAGAACAGCGTTGACAAAGTCAAAAATATGAAAGACAACTATAAAAAAATGAAATTGGACTGCCTTGTGATTCTGGGCGGAAACGGCACCCACAAAACAGCGAATCTGCTCAGTGAAGAAGGATTAAACGTCGTCACACTTCCAAAAACAATTGATAATGATGTTTGGGGAACTGAAATGACCTTTGGCTTCAACAGCGCGGTAGAAATTGCAACCAATGTACTTGACTGCATCCACACCACGGCGACTTCACACGGAAGAGTTTTTATCGTGGAAATCATGGGGCACAAAGCGGGCTGGATGACTCTGCACGCCGGAATTTCCGGCGGTGCCGATGTGATTCTGCTACCGGAGATTCCTTATAATACGGATGAAGTTGTAAGGACGCTGAGTCAGCGAAACAAGGACGGCAAACGTTTTTCCATTCTTGCAGTAGCAGAGGGCGCGCTTTCCTGCGAAGAGGCAAAGCTCAGCAAAAAGGAGTTTAAAGCGGCGCGTGCGGAGATGCCGTACCCTTCCATATCATATCGTCTTGCAAAAGAGATCGGAGAAAAAACCGGACAGGAAATTCGCGTCACGGTTCCGGGGCATTTTCAGCGCGGCGGCAGCCCCTGCCCTTATGACCGTTTAATTGCAACCCGTTTTGGCACCGCAGCCGCAAAGCTGATTGCCGAAAAGAACTATGGTAATATGGTGGCACTTCAGAACGGCGCGATTGTGCCTGTCCCGCTTAATGAAGTTGCGGGCAAGCTAAAACTCGTTCCGGCGGACTGTGACATTATTCAAACCGCGCGTGATATCGGAATCAGCTTCGGGAACTAAAGAATTGCGAAAGGCACTTGATTTACCGCATCAGCGGCGATTCAAGTGCCTTTTTATGTATAAATCTTCTTTCTTATACTGTAATATAGTCTTTTAGCTTTGCAAAAGTCTTATCCCCGATCCCCGGCACGTTCTTAATTTCATCAATCGATTTGAACCTTCCGTTCTTTTCGCGATAGGTAACAATACGCTTCGCCATCACCTCTCCGATGCCGTCAAGACCGTCACTGATCTGCTGAGCCGTAGCGGTATTAATACTGATTTTACCGCTAACACTGGATTTTGGCGTACTTGCGGGTTTCGCCGTGGTACCGCTCTTCGCTTCTATGCCCGAATTCAAACTGGAAGCCGAACCCACAGGCAGACCGGAAGGAGTGGCAGCGTGCGGAGTGTATTCCTCGCCGGAGGCATTCCCGCTGAAGACATTCTCTGCGGAGGAGGAAGAACTATCGGCAGCAACGGTAACGGCGGACATTGACGCATCCGGCACATAAAAAGCGTTGTAGCCGATCATCAATGCACAAAGCACCGCCGCAATCACGATAAGATAACGTACCTGCAAAGCTTCTTCATCCATTTTAAAACCTACTCTGTTTTTCTTTCAATGTATTCGATCAAATCGGCAACCGCACCGTCATCACAGTTACAAACCACCAGATCCGCATAATGTTTGAGTTCATCCGGTGAGTTTTGCGGCATCGCCGCAAAACCTGCGGCCTGCAAAAGTTCCACATCATTGTAATAATCGCCGATTGCATATACATTCTCCATGGAAAAGCGGCAAATCTCGACTATCTTTTTCAGTGCAGCACCCTTGTCGGCGTTTACCGGAAGCATTTCAAGGTAATTTTCACTCGAAGTAACAAAACGCACATCGTCATGTTCAAATTCAGCCGTAAAAGCGATGATATTTTGAATGACATCGGCGTCGTCCATAAAAAGTGCTTTGCAAAGCGGTCGTCCGTCAAAGATTGCAGGATCGCCGCAATCCACGCTCTCCCTTGCATGATGCTTTACCACATACTCGTTACTTTTTAAGATGCTCAGCTCACTTGTACTATAAACTTCAACTCCTGTATTCGGGAAACGGCTCAGAATTATTTCAACATATTTTTTTGCGTTCTTCGAGATTAACGGCAAATTCCAAAGAATCTTTTTAGCCGGGAAGTCATAGATGATGGTTCCGTTTAAAACGACGCATGGCCCGTTGGGAGAAGTCTGCGTTAGATATTGCCCTCCCGTTTCAATGGAACGGCCGGTTGCGATTGCAAAATGGCCGCCTTTGCTCTGGAATCGCGCGATTGCTTCCAAATTTCGCTTTGGAATCAGACGGTCGCCGCCAATCAGCGTGCCGTCAAGATCAGATATCACAAGAACATCTTTCAGGTTCAAAGAAATCTCTCCTATCCTATTTTCCTAACTCCGTTCCAATTTCGCCAAAAAGTCAGTAAAATAGGCCGGAAGGTCGCTGGTAATTTCAATATAACGGCCGTCACGCGGATGGATGAATCCGATCACCCTTGCGTGCAGGCATTGGCCGTTGAGATTAGGAACCGCTTTTTTCGGTCCATAAACAGGGTCGCCGGCAACCGGATGCCCGAGATATGCCATATGCACCCTAATCTGGTGGGTACGCCCTGTTTCCAGCTTACACTGGATATGGGTAAATCCGTTATAGCGCGCAATCACATGATAATGCGTAACCGCGTTTCTGGAATTTTTCTCTGTCACCGCCATCTTTTTCCGGTCAACCGGATGCCGGCCGATTGGCGCATCAACTATGCCGTCATCGTCTTTTAGATTGCCGTGAACAACCGCTTCGTAAATGCGTGTAAAACTGTGCGCCTTAATTTGTGCCGCCAAATGATTGTGGGCAAAGTCATTTTTAGCGACAATCAGCAAACCACTGGTATCTTTGTCGATGCGGTGGACGATTCCCGGGCGGATTACCCCGTTGATACCCGAAAGCGAGTCGCCGCAATGCGCCAATAGCGCGTTGACCAGCGTACCGTCATGGTTTCCGGCGGCAGGGTGAACTACCATGCCCTTCGGCTTATTTACAACAAGCAGGTCATTGTCTTCATACATAATGGTGAGCGGAATATCCTGCGGCTGAACATCAAGGCTGACCGGTTCCGGCAGCGTCAAGTCAATACAGTCGCTCACAGCGCCTTTATAGCTCTTATTGAGAACTTTATCGCCGATAGAAACATAGCTCCCCGCAATCAGCTTTTCCGCGGCGGAGCGTGTGATATTCTCCGCTTTGATGCTGATCAGCTTGTCCAGCCTTGTTCCGACATCCTCCGGCTCAATCACAATTGTAATATGTTGTACCATTTATTTTGTCCGCATCACTTTTTCAGAATGATTATCCTGCTCAACATAAAACAGAATATGGATAATCAATAAGACCGTGCCGACCGTAACACAGCAATCCGCAAAATTAAAAATCGGTGGAAAGAAAGAAACGCTGATATAATCAATGACATATCCTCGGAATATCCGGTCAATCAAGTTTCCAATTCCACCGCCCACGATGAGGATAGACGCGGTGTAGGAAAAAAATTCATGGTTCTGGTACTTGAACAACGCAACAATAATGGTTGCTGAAATTATAATAATCACGACAATGAAAAACCATCTTTGGTTTTGCAGTATACCAAATGCCGCCCCTCTGTTTTCCAAATAGAAAAAATCCAAAAAGCCGTGAATGACTGTAAATTTTCCGATCGGCTTTAAATTTTGCATGACCAACAGTTTAATGACCTGATCAACCGCAACCGCAGCGGCGGACAGCAACAAGGCGATGATTGGCAATGGAATGTCCCCCTTAATATTTATAATACGATGATACCGTAAATTAGTTCTTGCAGCCCAAAATCAACGAAAGTTGGTTTTAGATTATTATACCATGAATCAAGAATTAATCCTCATGAGATTAAAAAAGGGCGAACACAAGGCCCGCCCATTTATTATTAGTCCAATGCCTTTGCGCAGCGGCTGCAAACCTCCGCATGAGCGGAGTCACTTCCGACCGTGTTGCTGTAGCTCCAGCAGCGCGGGCACTTTTCCCCGTCCGCGTGCGACACGGTGATTGAAAGCTCCGGCAATTCCTCTCCGGAGAATTCGCCTTTCCCTTCGCTGACAATTTCAACCTGAGAAACGATAAACGCCGCGGTCAGTTCACCTTCCACTGATTTTACAAAATCATACAGTTCTCCCGAACAGAAAAGCTGTACCTTGGAATCGAGGGAAGCGCCGATGACTTTATTGGTGCGAGCCAGTTCAAGCGCCTTCTTCACATCGTCACGGATCAGATGAATTCTGTCCCATTTTGCAATAAATTCAGCATCGGCGTCAACGCCCGTTGGCTTCGGCATCTCGTTAAAGAGCACGCATTCTTCGTCTTCTTTGCTGCTGTGCGGCAGGCTGTGCCAAATTTCATCGGAAGTAAACGCAAGAATCGGGGATACCAAACGGGTTATCCCGTCGAGAATCAGATATATTGTTGTTTGAGCGGCACGGCGGCTTTCGCTGTCCGCCTTCTCAACGTAGAGCCTGTCCTTTAAAACATCAAGGTAGAAGTTGGACATATCGACGACGCAGAAGTTATGAATCGCATGGTACGCATTGTGGAATTCAAAAGATTCATACCCTTCGCACACATACTTGGTCAGTTCATCGAGCTGATGAAGCGCCCAGCGGTCAATCGGCTGAAGCTCATCAAGGCTTACCATATCCTGATCAGGTTTAAAGTCATTAATATTCCCCAGAATAAACCGGGCGGTATTTCTGATTTTGCGGTATGCATCGGAAAGCTGTTTTAAGATTTCCTTGGAAATACGGATATCCGCGTGATAGTCGGATGATGCGACCCAGAGTCTGAGAATATCAGCGCCGTACTGCTCCACGATTTCCGCAGGATCAATGCCGTTTCCCAATGATTTAGACTGTTTTCGTCCTTCGCCGTCAACAACCCAGCCATGGGTTACCACTGCCTTGTAAGGCGCCTTGCCGCGCCACGCGACAGAAGTGAGCAGTGACGACTGGAACCAGCCGCGGTACTGGTCGGCGCCCTCAAGATAGAGGTCGGCAGGCCAATGCAGTTCCGGCCTTTGATCGGCAACAGCGGCGTGCGTGACACCGGAGTCAAACCAGACATCCATAATATCGTGTTCCTTGGTGAATTCGGTGCAGCCGCATTTGCCGCACTTGATTCCCTCGGGTAAAATCTCTTTTGCATCTTTGATATACCAGGAATCCGAACCCTCTTTGCGGAACAATTCTGAAACGGCCATCATGGCTTCCTTAGAGATCAGAGGTTCGCCGCAGTCCTTGCAGTAGAAAATCGGAATCGGCACACCCCAGCGGCGCTGGCGTGAAATGCACCAGTCGTTGCGATCCATTACCATAGAGGTAATCCGGTCGCGACCCCAAGCGGGAACCCAGTTGACTTTATTGATTTCTTCCACTGCTTTTTCCTTGATCGCGTCAATCGAGCAGAACCATTGCTCGGTGGCACGGAACAAAACAGGTTTCTTGCAACGCCAGCAATGCGGATACTGATGGATAATCTGCTTCATGGCAAACATCGCGCCAATTTCCTGCAAATGCGCTGCGATCGCCTTATTGGCCTGCACAGTCGTCAGCCCCGCAAATTGTTCCCCCGCTTCGGCGGTTAATTTGCCATGGCTGTCTACCGGAACGATCACAGGAATTTCGGGATAATGATCATGGCACACATCAAAGTCCTCAACACCGTGGCCGGGAGCCGTGTGAACACAGCCGGTACCGCTTTCCAGCGTGACATGGTCGCCGACGATCACCAGTGAAGTTCTGTCAAGGAACGGATGCGCCGTTTTCATCAGTTCCAGTTCGGAGCCTTTAAAGGTCGCAATGACTTCATAGCCTGTTTTACCGGCCTCCTGCATGGCACTCTCATAAAGAGCGGTAGCCATTACAAAATACTCATTGTCACATTTAATTAAGGAATATTCAAAATCAGGGCCGAGGCAAATTGCCACGTTGCCTGGAATTGTCCAAGTTGTTGTCGTCCAGATGACAAAATAGGTATTGCTTAAATCAGCACCTTTTGCGGTGAACAATCCTTTATCGTCTGTTACACGGAACTTCACATAGATGGAATTGCATGGATCCTCTGCGTACTCGATTTCCGCTTCGGCAAGCGCAGTTTCGCACTCAGGACACCAATAAACAGGCTTCAAGCCTTTATAGATATAGCCTTTGGTTGCCATTTCGGAGAAAATCTCGATTTGTTTTGCTTCAAAATCGTGGGTCAGCGTGATATAGGGATGATCCCAGTCACCGATCCCGCCTAGACGTTTGAACTGATTTCTCTGATCGTCCAGATAACCCAGCGCAAACTCACGGCAGATTTTGCGCAGCTCCACATCGGAGATTGTTGTCGAATTATCCACACCGGCTTTTTTTCTGGCTTTCAATTCAGTCGGAAGTCCGTGAGTATCCCATCCCGGAACATAAGGAGCTTTGAAGCCGGACATATTTTTATAGCGTACAATAATGTCCTTTAATGTCTTATTCAAAGCGGTGCCAAGATGAATGTCTCCATTGGCATACGGAGGGCCGTCATGAAGAACATAAACGGGTTTGCCCTCGTTTTTTTCCAAGACCTTCTCATATATTTTATTCTCTTCCCATGCTTTCAGCATTTCCGGCTCACGCTTGGGCAATCCTGCCTGCATGGAGAAGTCGGTTTTAGGAAGATTCAGGGTGCTTTTGTAATCCATTGGTTTATTCTCTCCTTAGGTGAATTTGTAATCAAAATGTTTTATACGATTAATTATAAACATTAATTCATATCTTTTTTCTCGCTCTCGGCGGGAAAAAAGATATGATATAACAAGCGGAATTTAATCCAGCGCTCTATAAACGTAAGAATGCCAAGAAACCAGTAAGAAAACTTTTTCGTAAGATAAGGCGGAGAAATGAGAAATACTGCATATATCCGCTTCACGGCAACGCAGTATTGCTCAAAACGAACTGCCTATCCATAAGTATTGGGTGTTACAGGGAACTAAATACCATCCGAAGAATCAGAATCATCGGAAATATCATAATCATTGCTGAATTGAATTGCGCTGTAACGGCCAGCTGCCGGCTGAGAGGACTGTACCTCATCAAAGCCGGACACTTCCGTGTTAAACATCAAGTCATCCGGTTCATCCTCGGCAATTTCTTCGGAAACTTGAGCTTCCTTCTGCTCAGGCGCTGCAGCGGGTGGACTGCTGTGCCTTGCAGCAACATTCTCAACCTGTGCAGGTTCCTCCTTGGGCACTGGCTTCTGCGACGGAAGCGCGTCGATTAAAGTAAGATGCTCCTTGTAGGTAGCCAATAACTTGGAGCGAAAATCCGAAACAACTTTCTGCAGACGGCTGAGTTCATTTTTCTGCTCAATCACGTCATTATTTGCCGCGGCGATAATCCGCTCTGCCTTTATGCTTGCATCCTTTACGATGATTTCCGCTTTGTGGCGGGATTCACGGATGGAAGCGTCACCAAGCTTTTGGGCACTGACGAGTGCATTTTTAATCTCGTCCTCTTCTGTGCGGTAATCTTCCACTTTCGCCGCCAATATTTTAACCTTTTCCAGAAGCTGGTCGTTTTCGGCCTTCAGTTTTTCGTAATCCTCTTTCTGCCCAATATTCTTTTTGACGAGCGCATCAAAGGATTCCTTCACTTCGTCGATAAACTTATCAACATCGTCTGTGCGATAACCTGAAAAGCCTGATTTCCTAAAGCTGGCGTTAATAATATCGTTCAATGATAGCATAACTGACCCCTCCGTTAAATATATTTTCTGCCTGCAATACTCAACCTGCCTTTTTTTGTAACCGGGCCAAGGCGATCAAGAATAAAGCGGCCCTTTCCCCTGACCGAAAATTTGCTGTCCTGAGCAACGGCGGCGGAAACAGAAGTATTCACCTCGTGATTTAGCATCACAAAACCGGAACTGATCAGTTCCGATGCTTTTTCTCTGCTGATTCCGACTGCGGCGGCTACAATGCAATCCAGCCGTGCGGAAGCAACCACCGTGGAAAAGTCTTCAAAATTGCCGCCCAGGGGCAGAGGCTCTGAAGCGCCCTTTATCAGCTGAACCCCGACCCTGCCGATTTTTTCCGTCTGTGATAAAATAAAATCGGTAATTTCACTCCGCGTAAACAAAACACAGCGTCCTTCGCCGACCAAAATATCCCCGAGCGTTTCGCGGACAATTCCGTTTGCGAGCAGCGCACCCAAAAAATCGCGATGGCTGAGCGTATCGCAGTGCCTGAAAGCGGCGGTCACTGCGGTGACCGGGAACAACGAGGCATCCGGTTCAATAAAATCCGGGAATGCACCAAAAACTACACGCTCGGAATCGTCATGACCACCCCAGAGCATATAGTTTTTAAAAACGATATTTGCCATCAAATTCTGTGCGGCCACTGCCTGACGTTCATCCAAGAATCCAACAAAGTGAGGACATCCGCCGCTTTGCGCCAAACGGACGGCATCACGAAGCTTTGCCTCAAGAACCGCATCATCCGGATTTCTTTTCATCAAAAATAAACGCCGTTATTTTCTAATTCATCTAAAACATCGTCACCGGTCAAATCAACATTGTATGGAGTAATGATAAAAGTGCTGGTGGCAACCCGTTTTATTTTTCCCCCGTTCGCGTAAGCTACACCGCTTAAAAAGTCGATGATACGACGGGAAACATCCTTATTTGTATTCTCAAGGTTTAAAACAACCGTGTGCATTTTAATCAGTTCATCCGCTACCGCACAGGTTTCCTCGCCAAAACGCTCCGGTTTGAACAGAACAACCTGAAGCTGTGCCGTCGCATGGATATTGACCACTTTATTCCCCGAAGTTGGTGCAGGAGTACGCTTAATCGTTTCGTGTTCATGAAATTCAATCTCTTCATTTGAATTGGAAGTGATATCCTGCTGTGGGACTTCGTCATAGTCGTAATCATATTCATCGTCCGGAGGGTTCCACATACCCTTGATTTTCTCAACAAATCCTGCCATAAAACTGCCTCCTATAAATCATTTATTATATATTCTTGGGCCAAACAGTGCCGAACCTACCCTTACCATATTGGCTCCCGCTAAAATCGCCTGAGTATAATCGGATGACATTCCCATTGACAAATAATCCATATGAATATTATCTATTTTTTTAGTGTTTATGTCAATAAAATATTTAGACATATTTAAAAAATAGCCATTTGTTTCGCTATTATTTGCTTCTGCAGGCGGAATCGCCATGAGTCCGCGGATGCGAATCGCCGGCAAAGCCGCAATTTCAGACAGAAGCGTATACAAATTTTGCGGCAAAATACCCGATTTATTCTCTTCACAGCCGATATTGACTTCAATTAGAATCTCCGTTGTGAGCGCGTGAGACGCAGAAAGGCGTGAAATTTCACCCGCAAGCTTAACGCTGTCTACAGACTGAATCATGCTGACCTTGCCAATGATATTTTTCACTTTGTTGGTTTGTAAATGCCCGATAAACTGCAGCTCGCATTTTTCCAATTGATAGGCGTCGTATTTTTCACAGAGTTCCTGCACCTTATTCTCGCCAATATGATCGATACCCAGCGCAATCCCATGATTAATCACCTCAACCGGAACGGTTTTTGTCGCGGCAAGCAGGGTGATTTCCTGTGGACTGCGGCCGGATTTGACTGCGGCCTCGGCAATCCGGTTTTGAATCACCTTGAGATTTTCTTCCAAATCCAAAAAGCGCTGTTCGAAATCACTTGACAACTTTTCCATCATATAAATCAGTTCCTTCCACAACAACCTCATCGGAGAGCTGAACGGTTGTATCAGTCATTAAATCACCCTTAGACGGATTCGAGTCACAAATCACATAACTGTCGGTACTATAGAGCGGAAAAATCTGCTTAAACCGTACTTCACTCCCGTGCATGATATAAACGCCCTGAACATCTTTTTTCACCGTCGTACTTTTCTTGTTCTTGTCTACTGTGGTTTTACTTACGGATTGAAAATGAACTGCCTTCTGGCTCACTCTGAGCCCCGTATATTTTTGAACCTGAATCTGTGCCGTTTCATTCCGGATCGTCGAGATATCACCACTCATTCTGTTGCTCTGCAAAATAACAGCCGCCTGGGATTCCTTCGGCTCCTGATTCACGGCATCCACGGTTGCCGGAATCGGTTCAGTAGAGGCGAACGGAAACTGCATGGACACGGTGTCTCCTACTTTAAACTGGGAGATCTGGTTAATTGGCACGACAAAAGCAAAATACCAGTTATAATCCGTGCAGACCTTCCCCACCGCGTCGGCCGGGGCAGCGGGTTTGGAACTTTGCTTTGCCTTCAGCATAGAAGGAGTCAGGCTTAACACATTGGAGTAATCAAATACCGACTCAAATCCGTCGGCCGTACTCATAAAATAGCCTGCCGCAGGTGCCTTGATGGAGCCTGTAATCTTTGCGCCAGCAGCAGCAAGGGTACTCTGCTGCGCTTTGAGTGCATTGATTCTGGCACTGAAATTAGAGGTCTTATCCGTTACAATCTGCCGTTCATTCACAAGATACAAAAATTCTTCCCTGCTTTGAGCTAAATCGGAATACTCGCACGAACCGGCCTTGCCAAGCAACTCGGCTAATTTTAAATTGATCTGCTTATTGATGGAATCAAGGTCAGCAGCGTAGGTGTCTCCGGGCGCACTGAGAGCTTGCAGCTTCGCGATTGCGTTGTTAATATCCTGAAGCTGCTGCTGCGCCGCCGCGCTCTGAGAGCTCGCGTAAATTTGAGCAACGATACCGCCGTTTGCAACTTTTCCGCCGTCACTGATCAGATAATCAATGACGCCGTTCACCTTACTTGTAATTACGCTTTCCCTTCGAATGGCAGTACCGGTAACCTGCACCGTATCCGCCGTACTGGCAAATGTCGCAGTCTCCGTTTGCACATTCGTGTAGTGCGTACTGTAAATCTGATATCCGATGTAGAATAACAGAAGAAGTGCCACAACCGCCGACATCAGCTTTCTAAGAAGCGGACTGTTCATCCCGTCACCCCTTCTTCTATGATACGGATTGCCTGCCGGGTTATTTCATCAAAATCGCTGTCATCGTCAATCATAATCCAGTGGATACTTTCATCGCGCCGGAACCACGTAAGCTGGCGCTTAGCATAGTGACGGGTTCCCTGCTTAATGCGTTCAACTGCTTCATCCAGAGAACACTCCGCATTAAAATACGGTACAAGCTCCTTGTAGCCGATTGCCTGAAGTGCGGTTTGGGAACCCGGACGGCTCAAAACCTCTTTTGCTTCCGCCAAAAGCCCATTCTCCATCATGAGGTCAACCCTTAAATTAATTCTATCATAAAGCGTTTGTCGGTTTTTGAAGTCAAGCCCGATTTCACAGGAATCATACGGCGTTGGGATCTGCCTTGATCGCTCCATCTGTTCTGTCATGGTAATGCCCGTGGTGCGGTAAATTTCAATTGCCCGGATGATTCTGCCGATATTATTGGGGTGAATCCGTTCGGCAGACTGGGGGTCAAACCGATTTAGTTCATCCACAAGGGACTGAACCCCTTCCTGTTCCGCTTTTCGGGCGAGTTCAGTTCGGAGCGCTTCGTCTTTGTCATCTTCGGTAAACTGGATATTATGAAGCAGGGAGCGCACGTAAAGACCTGTGCCGCCCGTAACAATCGGAAGTTTTCCGCGTGAATCCAGTTCGGCAATGCACTTTGAAGCAAGTTCCACATAATTCGCCACGCTGAACGGCTGGGAAAGTTCTGCAAAATCAATCAGATGGTGAAGAACGCCGCGCATTTCCTCCACTGTCGGTTTCGCCGTGCCGATTTGCATTCCCCTGTAAATTTGCATGGAATCGGCAGAAACCACCTCACCGTTTTTATGAAGGGCAAGTTCAACCGCGAGCCGGCTTTTTCCGGATGCTGTGGGACCGACCACGGTAATGACAGGTATTTTCATCGTATCTTTCATGATTACACCCGGCCGAACTGCCGCTCTAAGTCCTTTTTCTTCATAATGATGGAAACCGGACGTCCGTGCGGGCAATAGCGGATATCTTCGTCTTCCATCCTCTGCGCCAATGCAAGCAGCTCCTGCGGCGAGCTTTCGTCGCCCGCTTTCACCGCCGCCCGGCACGCAACATTATGGTAAAGCCAGTCAAGCTGTTCCGTGGTAATATCGTTTTTCGCGGACTCGAGATACCCTGCAATCTCCATCACCGCGTCCGCTACATCCTCCCCGCCTAAAATAAGAGGGGCACTGCGGACAAGCACTGTGCCGGAGCCGAAATCTTCAATTTCAAATCCCGCGGCAGCGTAGACCGCGATGGAATCCAACACTGCGGAGTACTCGTTCTTGTCGAGCGTTACCGTAACCGGCTGTATCAGCATTTGTTGTGCCGCCTCACCGCCGCCGGATTTCAGTTTTTCATAGAGCATACGTTCATGAGCGGCGTGTTTGTCGATGAAAAGCAGCTCCTCATCCCCGCGCTCTATTATGATATAGGTGCAGAATGCTTCACCGACCAGTTTTGAGGATCTCTGCGGTTCCTGCATTACAGGCGGCTCCAAAACTTCCAGCTGAACCTGCGGCACTTCCGATTCCCTGGCCGGCGGCACAACCGGATACGGTGCCGGAATATCAATCTGATTTACCGCATACCCCGTATGAAACTGCGGCGCGTGAATATCGCTGACAGCATAATTCCGTACCGGCTCCGGCGATTTGGTATTCATAGATATCGTATCAGCATTAGATTGAATCACATTCTGTTCCGGCGTAACCGGCTTTGGAGCAACTGGGAGCTGCATCTGAACGGGAGCCCCCGGCTGTGAAAACGGAGAGAGAATCGGCTTGTTCAGCGGCATTACGCTGGGCGTGTCGTTCTGATTCAGCGCCGTTTTTACGCCGTGATAAACAGCATCGAAAATCGGTTTTTCATTGATGAAGCGCACTTCAATTTTAGCAGGATGAACATTGACGTCCACCGACTGATAAGAAATGCCGAGGTGAAGCACACAGGCAGGCATCTTGCCGACCATAAGCGACCCTTTAAAAGCCTCTTCCATGGCGACCATGGCGGTGCGGCTCTTCACATAGCGTCCGTTAATAAAAAACTGCTGCATGCTTCGGTTGGGGCGCGCGGCGACGGGTTTGCTGATGAAGCCCCAAACCTTCACACCGCTGAGCTCATAATTCACCGGAATCAATCCTGTGGTAAACTCCTTGCCGTAAACGGCATAAACAGCTGATTTCAATTTTCCATCGCCGGGGGTATGCAGTGTTTCGCGGGAATCACGGAGGAACTTGATTGAAATTTCCGGGTGGGAAAGCGCAATTTTATCCACTACTGCGGCGATTGCGTTCGCTTCCACTACATCTTTTTTCAGAAATTTCATACGGGCGGGCGTATTGTAAAAAAGGTCACGCACGATAATTGTTGTACCCTGCGCACAGCCCGCATCATCGCAGGACTGTTCGGAACCTCCGTCAATTTCGTAGCGCGTACCGGCAAGCTCTTCCTCCGCTCTGGTAAGCAGCTCCACATGGGCGACCGCCGCAACGGAAGCCAATGCCTCGCCGCGAAAGCCGAGGGTCGCAATGCTGTCTAAATCATCCTGCCCGCAAACCTTGCTGGTCGCATGCCGCAAAAAGGCAACCGGCACATCTATTCTGGAAATACCGCAGCCATTGTCAGTCACGCGCATATACGTAATGCCGCCGTTCTTTATTTCCACAGTAATCGCAGAGGAACCGGCGTCAACCGCGTTCTCCACCAATTCTTTGATGACGGAAGCGGGACGTTCCACTACTTCACCCGCTGCAATCAACTCGGCAATATGCTTATCCAGAACATTGATTTTACCCATGTGAACGCCCCCTTAATTAAACAGAATAATATTTATGTAATTTAAATCATGAGATTTAAGCCGTAATTACTTAATTAAAACTGCCCTGCCAAATCAGATAATGCGCTGCCGTCAACGCGGTAAACCGTCCACTCATTCATGGGCTTCGCACCCATTTGCTGATAAAATGCGATGGATGGCTTGTTCCAGTCCAGACACCACCATTCGAATCTTCCGCAGCCACGTTCCACCGCCAACTTTGCAAGAAAAGATAATAATGCTTTCCCTATACCCAGCCCTCGCATCTTCGGCAGCACAAATAAATCTTCGAGATAAATTCCCGGTTTCCCTAAAAAAGTCGAAAAATTATGGAAGAATAGCGCAAACCCAACTGGCTCACCACGATATTCCGCAATGACAACTTCTGCCTTTTTACCGACAAACAGTGATTCATGCAGTATTTCTTCCGTAGCTGTCACCTGATCAAGCATATTTTCGTATTCGGCAAGTCCTTTAATAAAGCTTAGGATTAACGGAGTATCCTGTTCCGTTGCAAACCGGATTGCAACGTCTTTATTTTTTGTATAATCGTAATATTGCATTTTTGATTCTCTTTTCATCATTTCGCTAACGTAGAAAGTTCAAACAGCGTGTTCATGCATTCGATTGGCGTAAGGGTATTGACGTCCAGCTTTTTGAGCTTGTCCATAATTTCCATTTCATTCGACGGGGTCATGGCAAGCTGCATGTCATCCTGTGCTTCTTCCTGCCTCTGAACACGTTTTTTGGGCATGGTAACCTGACTGCCGCTTTCAAGCTCTGCCAAAATCTGTTTCGCCCGGTTCACAATTTTATTCGGAACCCCCGCCAGTTTGGCAACCTCGATTCCGAAGCTGTCGTCCGCTCCGCCCCGCACAATGCGGCGCAGGAAGGTAATATCGTCACCGCGTTTTTTCACGGCAATATTGTAATTTTTCACACCGCTCACCAAATCTTCCAGCTCGGTCAGTTCGTGATAGTGTGTGGCAAAAAGGGCCTTTGCGCCCAAAAACTGTTTGTTCGCAACATATTCTAAAACGGCGCGCGCAATGCTCATTCCGTCATAGGTTGAGGTACCGCGCCCGATTTCATCCAAAATCAACAGGCTGTTTGCGGTTGCATTTTTAATAATTTCAGCGACTTCGGTCATTTCCACCATAAAGGTTGACTGCCCTGAGGTCAGGTCATCCGACGCGCCGACACGTGTAAAGATACTGTCGGTAATCCCGATTTCCGCAGAAGAGGCCGGCACAAAACAACCGATCTGTGCCATGACCACAATGAGCGCAGTCTGACGCATGTAGGTGGATTTTCCTGCCATATTCGGGCCTGTGATGATAGCCACACGGTTTTCATCCTTATCAAGAAAAACGTCATTCGGTACAAACGGCGCATCGAGTAAAACTTCGACTACCGGATGGCGGCTTTCTTTCAATATGATTTTACCATCCAGATTCACAATTGGCCTAATATAATTATTATCGACCGAAACCTGCGCAAATGAAGTCAGAACATCAAGTTGTGCGACGGCGTGCGCTGTTTTCTGCACACGGGTCAGCTGCGCGGCAATCTCCTTGCGCACCTCATCAAAAAGCTGATACTCAAGCTGCACGGATTTATCGTGTGCGCCTAAGATTTTTCCCTCCAGCTCCTTTAGCTCCGGCGTAATGTACCGCTCGCAGTTGGTGAGGGTTTGTTTTCGTATGTATTCCTCCGGCGCCTGATCTTTGTAACCGTTGCTGATTTCAATATAATAACCGAATACCCGGTTATAACCAACTTTTAATTTTGGAATACCGGTTTTTTCGCGCTCCTGCGCTTCAATCTGAGCGATGATTCCCCTGCCGTCGCTCATATCCCCTTTTAATAAATCGAGTTCTTCATTGTAGCCGGGTTGAATCATGCCGCCCTCGCGGATGGTAAACGGCGGTTCCTCCACAATGGATTTTTCGATTAACTGTAAAACGTCATCAAGCACGTCAATGTCGTGATAAATATTGGTAAGGAGATTTGATTTTACTTCATTCAATAAACTTTTGAGTTTAGGCAGCCGCTCAAGCGCGGAAGAAAGGGAACGAAGCTCCCTGCCGTTTGCCGAACCGTAAACGATGCGGGACATCAACCGCTCCAAATCATGAATGCCGGTAAGCTGCTCCGCTAAACTGCCGCGGAGCATTGCGTCCTGCGTGAGTTCCTCCACCGCGTTCAGGCGGCGGCCGATTTGTGCCGGGCTGATCAGCGGCTGCTCAATCCAGCTGCGGATTAAGCGCTTGCCCATTGCGGTGCGGGTTTTGTCCAGCACCCACAGGAGCGAACCGCGCTTTTCCTTATTGCGCATGGTTTCAAGCAGTTCCAGATTACGTCGCGCGTTCAGATCAAGGCGCATAAACTGCGCCCCTGCGTAGATGTCAATAGTATTCATCCGCTCGATTCCGGTACGCTGGGTTCGTTTGAGATAACCAATCAGCGCGCCGAGCGCGCAAACGATTCCCTGCTGGTCACCGAGGTCAAGTTCATCCAGATTCTCCCGTTTAAACTGACCCAGTACCATTATGGAGCAGGCTTCCGGCTCATATTCGCCGCTGGCGAGCAGTTCCACACTGGCGGTCAGCCGTTCCTTGATGAATCTTGAAAGTTCGGTTAACTCCAGCGCATTTTGATTGATGAGAATTTCCCGCGGAGAAAAACGGGACAACTCATTTTTAAGCTGCTCGGTTAAACTTCCGTCGCTGAGCGTGGTTGCGTGAAGGTCGCCGGTAGAGATATCGGCAAAGCAGATACCGGCGGCTTCCCCTTCCACGCAAAGCGAACAGATAAAATTGTTGCGTGTTTCATCGAGCATACTGCTTTCCAGCACCGTACCGGGGGTAATCACGCGGATGATATCGCGCTTGACAAGGCCTTTTGCCAGGGCGGGGTCTTCCATTTGCTCACAGATAGCGACCTTATATCCTTTGGCGACAAGACGGGCCACATAGCTTTCGTAACTGTGGAACGGAATCCCGCACATCGGTGCGCGCTCCTCCTGCCCGCAGTCACGCCCCGTGAGCGTCAGCTCCAGCTCTCTTGATGCAAGCTTGGCATCATCATAGAACATTTCGTAAAAATCGCCGAGACGAAAAAACAGAATCGTGTTGGGATACTGCTCTTTTATCTCAAAATACTGCTGCATCATTGGTGAAAGCTGTGCCATAGTCTGCGTGTCATCTCCCGTCGATTATGCTTTGGATATTCTGCAAGTTAAATAAATTCCTGAGTGAATAGGCTAAAATACCACTTTTTGAAGCCCTGTTGTTGTTTTGTATTCTTTGTCCGCGCCTCATATTCGCTTTCGTGCTTCTTTTTCAACTTGCTCGCTTCCCTATTAGTCAGATTAGTGGCAGCCTCCGCAGGAACCGCAGTCTCCGCCGCAGGAGCTTCCCTCTTCCAAGTCGGTTGTTTCCGGGTCCTCTCCGTCGGCGGACTGGCCGATGATGGCACTGACGCGCTTGAGCAAAGCGTCCATTTCGTCCTTGGCACTGTTATAGGCAGTCATGTTGGGGTTCTGCATAATTTGTGCGTAAACGGCGCGCAGTTCCTGATTCAGCGCCTGCATTTTATCCTGATCCTGCGGCTCTTTCTGCGTTTCGTTGTTGATGGCCATTCTTTTCAGATTAAACTCGCCAATCAGGTCTTGAAGCTGCTGGTCTCCGTCGCTGTTCTGTTTTGCAACCTGCATATTAAGGTATCTTTCGTCTTTCTGTAATTCCTTGCCAATCTCTCTCGCTAAGCTGATAATATCCATGTTGTAACTCCTTTAATATATAATAATTTTACTAATGCCTACTTAATATATCATATTTTACTGCCGGCACGTTACCGCGCACCAAATTTAATCTGTTCCCCGGTTAAAATCCAGTTGCGCGCGGCGGTGATTTTCACCTGTGCAAAACTGCCGATCCTGCTTTTATCCTCCGCAAAATCAACGATGATATTTCCGTCAGTGCGGCCTGTCAACAATCCTGTTTTCTCATTTTGCTCTTCCACCAGCACCCGCTGAACCGTACCCACCATGGTGGTACACCGCTGGGCGGCAATCTGTTCCTGCACCTTGCAAAGCTCAGTAAACCACTTGGATTTTTCGCCCGCCGAAACCGGATCCGGCATTTCCGCCGCGCGGGTCCCGACACGG
>WSSedL1CaDRAFT_10000640_pt1 | contig 23753 bp, 22 predicted proteins | sample WetSurSL1Cattail_FD_9464 | JGI IMG/M metagenome (IMG submission 9464)
AAAGCCATAACGCAATAATCAGATCCGATTATACCATGGAATCAAAAGCCAGTTATCGTATGCCTGTCCAGCGCAATCTGGAGGTTGAAGTGACAAATATCATGCATGAAATAGGAGTACCGGCACACATAAAAGGTTACCAATATCTACGTGATGCTATTATGATGGTTGTCAAGGATCTTGATATCATCAATTCGATTACAAAGCAGCTTTACCCTTCCATAGCTCGTGAGTACAACACTACGCCAAGCAGAGTTGAAAGGGCTATACGGCATGCAATAGAGGTAGCTTGGAGCAGAGGCCAGGTAGAGGCGATCGACGCACTGTTTGGCTACACTGTAAGTATTGGAAAGGGAAAACCGACAAATTCCGAATTCATCGCAATGGTAGCGGATAAGCTCCGTCTTGAGATGAAGGTCAGCTAAGACTTAAGAAGGCCGTTTATAAGAGATAAAAAACACCTCATATTTATTAGTTGTAAAAAATTAAAAAATATGGAGGTGTTTTTTTATATGAAACGATAGAAGCAATTATGAAATTAAGGAAGTAATTATGAAATAACAGAAGTGGTATTTATATATGCATTTTGAAGAGTAGCTTTTTAAAGATATTCTTTTTGTTTTTATCTCTCCACTTGCCAAGAGCTCTGTCCACATCCTGATAATGCTTATCCATTTTGTTTTCCAGCCTTCGCATGCTGTTTTCCACGCACGCACCCAATTCAAGCTTACTCTTGCAGATCTCCCTGGTCAGATATTCTCTTACAGAAGTTATTTCTGTTGAAAGGTCTGCAGTAAGCTGCTGCTCGAATTTTTGAAAAAACATCTGAAGGAGATCATAATCCCTGTTACCCGAGGCAGCAAGTGTAACATCGTTTCTGTCGGGTAGTACGTTTACCGTTTCTACAGGATAATCCTCCTTGATTATTTTTTTAATAGCCTTGATTTCCAGGCCATCGCTTCGCATGACTTTGATCTTGTACATCATGTTTGCCATATCGGTTGTGTAGAAACGCCTTCCTCGTTCATCCTTGGGTATGTTCAGCTCGAATTCCTTTTCATAGAACCTGAGAGCGTGATCTGTCAATTGAAGAATCTCACTTAATTCAGTAATCGAGTATTTTTCCTTTAGTATTTCCATATAACTCCCTCCGATAATAGTAGCCAGGATGCATGGGCGAGCAGTTGACACAGTCAACGACCAGTCCCTACAACATCATACCATTATATGGAAAATGTGTAAATCAAACCTGCTTATTTTCTTAATATTTCCAGAGCATTTTTCATATCGGAAGGAATCGGAGCTTCAAGTTCGAGATTTTTATTGGTAAAAGGATGTCTGAATACGGTCCTCCTTGAATGGAGAGCCTGACGTGAGATCAATCCTGCATGTGAGTTTTCGAAAATCGGAAGTGAATATAATGTATCGCCAAGAATTGGGTGGCCCGTAGCCTGTGAATGAACACGAATCTGATGTGTTCTGCCGGTTTCAAGCTTGAATTTGAGGAAGGCAGTATCCTCAAATTGTTCAAGCACTTCATAGTGTGTGACGGACAGAGAGCCTTCCTCAGTGACGCGGCGCAGCATGATACTTCCCGGAAGCCTTGCAATGGGCAGGTCAATTGTTCCATGCGAGTCATTGAAGGTTCCATGAACAATACCTGTATATTCCTTCAGAAATGTATTGTCATGCATCTGTCGGACAAGACTCTCCTGAATAAACGCATTCAATGCAAAAATGATAATGCCGGAAGTGTCCCTGTCAAGTCTGCTGACAGGTCGAACAAGTGTTTTTATATTCTTTTGAAGAAGATGATACATAAGAGCATTGGCAACAGTACCTGAGAAATGCCTGAAGGTTGGATGGACCACCATGTTTGGAGACTTGTTCACAGCAATCAGCATATCATCCTCATAGATAATGTCCAGATCAAGCGGCTCCGGAAGAATATCCTCATTGATCTCTTCCATATCGACAAACGCTTCAAGAAGATCACCAGTGTGAACCAGGACATTTACATACACAGAAACTGAATTCAGGAATATCCTGCTGGAAAACTTCAGCTTCTTGACCATCCTTTCAGAGAGATCAAGCTTGTTTTTCAGGATGTATTTGACTGTTTTTTCATTATCCCCGGCGGATATGATTAAGTTTAGCCTCATGATTACCTCTTCATAAATTTATATCATACTGTTTAAATATTTACTTACTATATAGCATTCTAGCCAATGAAAAGGCGGGATGCAATATACTAACGAGTACTGTTTGATAATTAGCCCTAATTATTCATTGAAATGAATGCCATAGTGGGATAGAATAAAAGTATGTCCAGGGAGGATTTTAACATATTATGAATATTACATGTAAAAATTATTTGAAACAAAGCTTCGGCATTGAAGAATCCATCATTGAAACTGCACAGGCAGCTGAAAGAGAGACAAGCGAAATATTTAAGGAAATAGAAGCCGTCAGGGAATTGAACCAATACAAGGTTATTGCCGCTATGCAGGAACACCGTTTGAGCGACACCCACTTTGGAGGTACTACCGGCTACGGATACGACGACAGGGGCAGAGAAGTACTTGATGCTGTATACGCCAGTATTTTCAAGGCAGAGGATGCTCTGGTCAGGCATCAGATCGTTGCGGGAACCCACGCGCTTGCTGTAGCCATGTTCGGCAATTTGAGACCGGGTGACGAATTGCTGTCTGCAACGGGGAAGCCTTATGACACACTCGAAGAGGTTATAGGCATCAGGGGTGAAGGTGCAGGTTCACTGAAGGAATTCGGTGTAGACTACAGGCAGGTAGAGCTTCAAAATGATGGCAGTATTGATCTGAAGGGAGTTCAGAAGGCCATTGGCGAAAAAACAGCGATGGTGCTGATACAGCGATCCCGCGGTTATTCCTGGAGACCATCCATAAAAGTAAGGGAAATAAAAAGGTTAATTGATGTAATCAAAGAAATAAGAAAAGATATTATTGTGCTGGTAGATAACTGCTACGGTGAATTCGTAGAAACGGAGGAACCCGTTGAGGCAGGCGCAGATCTTGTCGCCGGCTCTCTGATCAAGAATCCCGGCGGCGGACTTGTCCCATCAGGCGGATATATTGCGGGCAAGGCAAAGTATGTAAAAAATGCAGCGTACAGATTGACCACTCCGGGTCTGGGCAAAAAGGTGGGAGCAACGCTCGGCAACAGCCGGCTCATGTTCCAGGGATTGTTTCTGGCACCACATGTTGTGGCTGAAAGTCTGAAAGGAGCAGTATTTTGCTCCGCAGTCATGCACAGGCTGGGCTTTGAGACCTCACCGCAGCCAGATCAACTGAGAAGTGATATCATTCAGGCGATCAAGTTCAATAACCCGGAGAGCATGATCGCATTCTGCCAGGGGATTCAGAAGGGTTCGCCCGTTGATGCATTTGTAACGCCTGAGCCATGGAAAATGCCCGGGTATGACAGCCCTGTGATCATGGCTGCAGGAGCGTTCATTCAGGGTTCTTCCATAGAACTCAGCGCGGATGCCCCGTTGAAACCACCATATACCGCATACATGCAGGGTGGTCTGGTATATGAACATGTCAAGCTTGGCGTAATGATTGCTTTGAAATATATGAAGGAAAGACAACTGATAAGGTTCTGATAAAATGAGAGAAAAAGATGCCGAAGACAAAATAAAAAAGGAAGAGAATACAGATGAGAGCTTAAATCCGCCTGCCTCCTCAGGAAAGTCTTCCATCAAAAGGCTGACCTTTGGGAGTTTGCTGGTTCTTCTTTTTATGCTGCTCTATATTCCTTCATTACTGAACTGGCTTTCAGGCAGTTCTATTTCAAGTGATATCATACGTACCGGTATCATTGAGGATGTAATTCATGCAAATGCACTGATTATAAGGGATGAGGAGCTCGTGAAGGCTCCTGCGCAGGACGGAAGGTATATAGCTGATATAGGAGAAGGCGAAAAAACACCGGCTTTTACCTGTATTGCTACAGTTCTTAACAACCAATCGGATGCGTTGCTGGAAGAAATGGAAACTGTAAATGCAAAAATAGTTAAAGCGCGGATGGAAAAAGCTGAAAAGGTTGATTTCTTTTCGGAGGACCTCGTTAAGCTTGATGAGGAAATCGGACTAAAGGTGCAAAACCTCATAACGGCTTGTAATAACCGGAGCTTTGAAGATATGGGACAATCCAGAAATGAAATAGAATCAATCGTCGAAAAGAAAGCGGAGATCGTTGGTGAAAACTCCACAGATTCTTATATCATTTCACTTAATGCGCAAAAAAAAACGATACAAAACAAAATTGATATGAATACGGTGAAGATCATATCAAATGAAGCAGGTATCGTATCCTATGTAATAGATGGGTTGGAAAAGGTATTGAAGCCTGACATCCTGAAAACGCTTACACCGGCACAATTTGATGATTTTCTGGCCACATATCGAAAGCAGCAGGAAAGCGATGGTATGGCCCATGCCGGGAAACCTCTAGCAAAAATCATTAAAGGAACGGATATCTTTATAACCGTGGCTGTTAAAACAGAGGATACGGTGCATTGGGAGGTAAATGACAAGGTCAGTCTGAGGATAAATGACAGGGATCTTGAAACTGCCGGAACGATAAAATATATAAGCAAGCCGGATAACGGAAGATGTATTGTTTCCATAAGTGCAAACAGAGGAGCTGATGTATTATCTTCTGCAAGAGAGGTTGATGTGGATATCATCACCAGGACGGAAGAAGGTCTTAAGGTTCCGCTAAAATATCTCAGAAATATTTCCAAGGATGGCACAAAAGCGGAAATAATGCTTATCAAGGCGAATATAGTTGCTTTGAGAAAAGTTGATCTCATATGCAGAGACAATGAATTCGCAATCATAAGAACTCCAGAGGGCGAATTAAAAAAGACAGTCAATCTTTATGATGCTTATATTCTAAATCCGGACAAGGTCAAGGAAGGAGATATTGTACAAAAATGAATGATGAATTTGATTACATTCGTTACAATTTCGAAAAGATAAATGAAAGAATAACTGCAGCAGTCCTCAAGGCAGGAAGGAACCGTGAGGATGTCAAACTGATCGCGGTCAGTAAAACTATTGATGCAAAAATTGTTAAAAAGGCGCTTGAATGCGGAGTTACAGATCTTGGAGAAAACAGGGTTCAGGAATTATGCGACAAAGCCGATATAATTGATATGAAGTGCAACTGGCACCTTATTGGTCATCTACAGACGAACAAGGTCAAGTATATCATTGATAAGGTAACTATGATACATTCTCTGGACAGCATGGAACTTGCGGCTGAAATCCAGAAAAGAGCGGAGAAAGCCGCAAAACAAATCAAAGTACTGGTTCAGGTTAATATCGCTGCTGAGGATACGAAATTTGGAATCAAACCTGAAGAAGCACTGGGATTTATCAAAAATATAGCAAATATGGGAAATATAAAAGTGAAAGGTTTGATGACGATAGCCCCTCTGGCTGAAAATCCCGAGGATGTGCGATGGGTGTTCGCAAGCCTTAGAAAATTACTTATTGACATAAGTAAGGAAAATATTGATAATATAGATATGGATTACCTTTCAATGGGCATGACCAATGACTTTGAAGTTGCTATTGAAGAAGGATCCAGCATGGTTAGAATCGGTACAGCAATATTTGGCAAAAGATATTGAAAGATGCCGAAGTGTAAAACATACATTGTATACTAATACAGCTTAAATTCGCTAATTGTTGAAAGGCTGTATAACTAAAGAAAAAACGGAGGGAATTACAAATGGCAAATCTGTTGAACAAGATGTTAAATCTCGTCGGTTGGGAGTCAGCGGAAGAGGAAGAGGAAGTTGTTGATGAATTACAGGAAGATGCAAAGGATTCAACATATCAGACTCCCCAATACCTGCACTCCATTTCTAAAAAAAACCAGCAGAACAAAGTGGTGAATATTCACTCAAACAATCAGCTCAAGGTCGTTATCACGCAGCCGGAAACCTTTGATGACGCACGTGAAATTTGTGATCATCTCAAAAACAAAAAGCCTGTTATTGTAAATGTTGAAAGCCTTAATAAAGAGACAGCCCAGAGAGTGGTGGATTTTCTCAGCGGTTCTGTATATGGGTTGGATGGAGATATACAGAAGGTATCCTCAGGGATCTTCCTGATTGCTCCCAACAATGTTGACATCATGGGTGATTATAAGGATGAATTGAAAAACAGAGGAACCGCATTCCCCTGGGTGAAATAAACGACGAAAAACGCCTGGACAGCAGGTGATATCAGTTTTGATGTTAAAACAGGAGGAGCTTGAAAAATAAATGGCATATAGTATAGTCGCATTTTTATTCTCGATAATTGAAATATTAATACTGATAAGGGTGTTTTTATCTTGGTTGCCTGTTCCAAAGGAGCATAGACTGGTTGATTTACTGTACCAGGTAACAGAACCGATTTTGGCGCCAATAAGAAACCTGATACAGAGATCTTCCTTCGGTAGGAATATGATGTTTGATTTTTCACCAATTATAGCATTCCTGCTGATCGGATTGCTTCAGAATATTATTCGCGGCCTGCTTACCTAGAAACGATGCGTACAAGGGAAGAAATGCTCAAATCGGTCACTAAGCCGGAAGATAGACTTGTTATGGCAAAACTGCTGGACAAGGCGGGGTTCACAGCAAAGACAAACAGACCTGCGCATTCGGATTTCCTGGACACTCACCAGGCAATTATTGCCGAGAGGCTGCTTTCTTCCATGGATGCTTGTGAATATCGCATTTTTGGCGGATTCCCCGGAGCCGAAAGAGTTATTGTCCTATTTTATCCTGATTTTGCGGATGACGATGAAAGAGATGAATACAACGAAACCATTCTTAAGGTATTGGAGATAAAGCCAAATACGTCAGGAAACCTCTCACACAGGGATTATCTGGGTGCATTGATGGCACTTGGCATTAAAAGGGAAGTTACAGGGGATATCATTGTAGATGAGGAAAGATGTAGTGTTGTCGTTCTAAGCGATATTTCAGGGTATATTACCTCCAATCTTTTCAAAGTGGGAAATACTGGCGTTCATCTGGCAATACTAGATATAATGGAGTTGTCAGTATCTGATAAAAAAGCTGCTGAAATCAAGACGACCGTAGCTGCACTCAGGCTTGACAGCGTGTGTGCGCCAGCATTCGGAATATCAAGAAGCAAGGCTGCCGAGTTCATAAAAGCAGGAAAGGTCAATTTAAATTGGGAAATGACGCAGAATCCCGACAAGGTTGTTCGGGAGGGAGACACAATCAGTTTAAAGGGTAAGGGAAGAGCTGTTCTGGATAGAGTAGGCGGAAAGACCCGAAAGGACAGACTGGCGATAAGCATCAGTAAATTAGTTTAAAGAGGTGATCGAATTATGAATTACACACCTAATGATCTTCAAAACGTAACCTTCAAGAAATCTTTACTTGGGTATAGCGAGGATGTAGTCAATGATGTTCTTGACAAAGTTATTGAAGATTACAGTGCTTACATACGGGAAAATGTTGAATTGAAGGATAAGCTGGCGCTGCTGAACGATGGCCTGCAGCATTACAAGACCATTGAGGAGTCTTTGCAGAACACGCTGCTGGTAGCTCAGCAGACTGGTGAGGATATCAAGAAGAACGCTTATGACAAAGCGGAAAATGTAATAAAGGAAGCTGAAATCAGAGCTCAAAGACTCATTAACGAAGCAAATCAGGAAGTTGTAAAAGTAAATTTTGAATATGAGGATATGAAAAAGAAGCTTCACATTTTCAGGTCGAAATGTGAGATACTGCTGATGTCTCAGCTGGAAATGCTCAAACAGATATTTGAGGAACAGGAATAAGAGGAATAAGAGCGGAAGTAATCAGGAAAGCCTCTGTTGACAGTGTCGCAGCAGTGTTGTATAATTCTTAATAAATTACAAAAAATGTTTTAAGCGATGATCGGAACGAGTAAAGAGTGGTACCTTTCAAGAGAGCAGATGGTTGGTGCAAATCTGCAGGGTGAGCCCTTGAAAATCCTCCGGGAGCTGCTTTCTGAAGACCGTCGGGTTAATTTTTACCATATTCGATGGCAAGTACGAATAGCCGGGACACACCGTTACATGTGAAATCAAGTGACCGTTCGGGAAATTCATGAACGGTAATCTGGGTGGTACCGCGTGAGTATAATATCCTCTCGTCCCTTTTAATTGGGATTGAGGGGTTTTTTATTGCTATTTTTTTGGTAGTACGGGGAAAGTATATATAGGCGTTTGGTGATTTATTATCGCGAAATGCCTGATAAGGGAGGCAGCTATGTATAAGAAAGTATCTACAGATTTGAAGTTCGTTGAAAGAGAAAAGGAAGTACTGAAGTATTGGAAGGATCATAAGATTTTTGAAAAAAGCCTGAAGTTCAGGGAAGGCTGTGAAACGTTTACCTTCTATGACGGCCCGCCTACAGCGAATGGCAAGCCGCACATAGGACATATCCTTACCAGGACGATGAAGGATATCATACCGAGATACAAGAGCATGAAGGGCTATAATGTTCTTCGAAAAGCCGGCTGGGATACACATGGACTGCCTGTCGAGCTGGAGGTGGAAAAGCTTCTTGGTATAAACGGAAAACCGCAGATCGAGGAATATGGGGTTGAACCATTTATTCAGCAGTGTAAGGAAAGTGTCTGGAAGTATAAACGTGAGTGGGAGGAAATGAGCGATCGTGTCGGCTTTTGGGCGGACATGGAGGACCCTTATGTTACCTACCACAATACCTATATAGAATCCGAATGGTGGGCGCTGCGGCAAATATGGGACAAAGGGCTGTTGTACAAGGGCCACAAAATTGTTCCTTACTGTCCGCGCTGCGGAACCTCGTTATCGAGCCATGAAGTGGCACAGGGATATAAGGATGTCAAGGAAGCCTCCGTATTCGCGAAGTTCAAGGTAAAAGGCGAACCGGGCGTATTTCTGATGGCCTGGACCACTACGCCATGGACACTGCCGTCCAATGTTGCCTTGACGGTTAATCCGAACGAGAACTACATCAGGGCGAAATGTGGAAATGAGACCTATATTCTCGCTCAGGCACTTGCAGCATCTGTTTTAAAAGAAGAGTTCAGTACCGTTTCAAGCTGCAAGGGAAGCGAACTGTACGGAATGGAGTATGAGCCCTTATTTGATTTCGCAAAGCCGGATAAGAAAGCATATTACGTCGTCTGCGACAATTTTGTTACACTTACGGATGGTACGGGAATAGTTCATACGGCGCCTGCCTTTGGAGAGGACGATGCCAAGGTCGGAAGGGCAAATGACCTTCCATTTGTACAGATGGTCAATGAGCAGGGTGAATTTATAGAGGAAGTTATACCGTGGAAGGGCATGTTTGTTAAGGATGCGGATCCCGCTATCATAAAAGAACTGACCTCAAAAGGGTTGGTCTACAAAATTATGGATTACGAGCATTCGTACCCGTTCTGCTGGAGATGCGATACGCCGCTGATTTATTATGCTCGTGATACCTGGTTCATTCAAATGACAGCAATCAAGGATAAACTGATCAAGTACTGCAACAGCATCAACTGGCTGCCGGATAATATAAGGGAAGGCCGTATGGGTAACTTCCTTGAAAATGTAGTGGACTGGGGCCTCAGCCGATCCAGATACTGGGGAACGCCGCTGCCGATATGGGAATGCAGCTGCGGTCATCGCCACCTGGTGGGCAGCATAGCCGAACTGAAAGAAATGGGCGAGAATGTGCCGGAGGATATAGAGCTCCACAAGCCCTTCATTGATGCTGTTTTGCTAAAGTGCCCGAAGTGTTCGGGCGATATGAAAAGAGTATCGGAGGTTATCGACTGTTGGTTTGATTCCGGAGCGATGCCATTTGCACAATGGCACTACCCCTTTGAAAACAGGGAAAAATTTGAGGAAAACTACCCTGCAGACTTCATCAGCGAAGCCATTGACCAGACAAGAGGCTGGTTCTATACACTGATTGCCATATCGGCACTGCTCTTTGACGAACCTGCATTTAAAAATGTAATTGTGCTCGGCCATGTCAACGACAAGGACGGGCAAAAAATGAGCAAGCATAAGGGCAACGTCATTGATCCCTTTACCATTCTGGATAAACAGGGCTCTGATGCAGTACGCTGGTATTTCTATACCGGCAGCGCCCCATGGTTGCCCAGCAGATTCTATGAGGAAGCGGTAAGCGAAAGCCAGAGAAAGTTCATGGGTACGCTTTGGAATACCTATGCCTTCTATGTTTTATACGCCAATATCGACGAATTCAACCCGCTCCAATATAAGCTCGAGCAGGATAAGCTGGCGGTCATGGACAAATGGGTGCTGTCAAGGCTTTATACACTGATCGGCAGGATCGACAAGAATCTTGAAAGTTATAGGATCACGGAGTCTGCAAGAGATATCCAGGAGTTTGTAGACGACCTTAGCAACTGGTATGTCAGAAGGGGCAGGGAGCGTTTCTGGCAGAAGGATATGTGCCAGGATAAGATTAATGCCTATATGACGCTTTATACCGTGCTTGTGGAGCTTTCAAAGGTTTCTGCCCCGTTTGTGCCGTTCATCAGTGAAGAGATCTATGGCAACCTGGTGAGAAGCATCGATGAGAATGCACCTGAAAGTGTTCATCTGTGCGACTTCCCCGTAGTGCTGGAAAAGTACATTGATTCATCGCTTGAAAGCAATATGGATAGAGTTCTGAAACTGGTCGTCCTCGGACGCGCATGCAGGAACACCGCCAATATCAAGAACCGTCAGCCCATCGCCAGAATGTACATCAAGGCGGACGGAGAGCTGCCGCAGATGTATCAGGAACTCATAGCAGAGGAGTTGAACATCAAGCAGATCCTTTTTACCGACGATGCGACTCATTTCACAACCTACAAGTTCAAGCCGCAGCTTCGCACACTCGGACCCAGGTATGGCAAGCTCGTGCCGAAGATCGGCGAATACCTGTCGAAAGTGGATGGCAACGAGCTTATGGGACGTTTCAATAAAGGTGAAAAGGCCGCTTTTGAACTGGAAGGCACTGCAGTGGTACTGGAGCTTTCGGATGTGCTGGCTGAGACCGCACAGAAGGAAGGCTTTGTTTCAGAGAGCGACAGGGACATCACAGTTGTACTCGACACTAACCTGACATCGGAATTGGTTGAGGAAGGTTTTGTCCGTGAGATCATCAGCAAGCTGCAGACCATGCGAAAGGAAGCAGGCTTCGAGGTTCAGGACCACATCTGGGTATACTATGGCGGGAATGAAAAGATCAGCTCAATATTTGAACGCAATCATGCGCTGATATGCCACGATGTACTTGCGGAGGAACTGCTGCCGGCATTGAGCGACGGTTACAGCAAGGAATGGAATATAAATGGAGAGAAAGTTACCTTTACGGTTGTGAAGGTTTGATAGGGGCCATTTGTAGAACTAACCCGGTCAAACATATGATTTCGCAACCCGAAATCGCATCAGGAAGGGCTTGATGCCCTTGAAATTTTCCTGGTCTTAATGCGACAGGGCGGCATCGTCAGCCCTGTCGTTAACCATATGAGGAGATGCTGCAATATGATCAAAATGAATGTTAATCTTGGAGAAAGAGGCTACCCCATATACGTGACAACAGATTTCACCGGTTTGGGCAAGGCCTGCGCGAGTGCCAAATTATTCGGTAAAATGGTCGTGGTTACTGACAGTAATGTAGAGAAGTATTACGGCGACGCATGCATCGAGGCGCTTTCGGAAACTGGTGCCGAGGTATCCAGACACGTTATTCCGGCTGGGGAAAAGAGTAAAAACCTTGATACCGTAAAAGACCTCTACAGCAGCCTTGTATCGCTGAAGCTGGACCGTCAATCGACGCTGGTGGCTTTGGGCGGGGGCGTGGTGGGTGATATCACAGGCTTTGCCGCCGCAACTTTCCTGCGCGGCATCAATTTTGTGCAGATACCGACCAGCCTGCTCGCACAGGCGGACAGCAGTATAGGCGGCAAAACCGGGGTGGATTTCGAGGGCGGCAAAAACCTGATCGGCGCTTTTTATCAGCCGCGTTTTGTGTTCATCAATGTCAATACACTCCGGACGTTACCGGACCGGGAGTTGAAATCCGGTCTGGCTGAGGTTATAAAGCACGGATTGATACTGGATAGCGATTTCTATGACTATATTGATTACAATATTAATAAAATAGTGACCTTCGATGAAAATGTACTTCAATATATCTCAAAGATGAACTGTTCCATCAAGGGAAAGGTAGTGGAACTGGATGAACGTGAAGGTGGCCTGCGTGCGATCCTCAACTTCGGGCATACAATTGGGCACGCTGTCGAAAGTGTTTCAGGCTTTGCGCTGTTACATGGGGAATGTGTGTCGGTAGGCATTGCAGGTGCATACAGGCTTGCGATGAAAATGGGAATGGTGGATGCCAAAACGACCGGCCAGGTCGAAAATACGCTGAGAAAGATAGGGCTTCCAGTAAAAGTACAGGGAATGAGCGCCAAAGCAATCTATGAACAGATGTTTTACGATAAAAAGATTACGGATGGAAAGTTGAACTTCGTTCTTCCGAAAGGAATCGGTGACGTGATCCAATGTACTGTTGAAAATGATGAACTGATCAAAGAAGTAGTGTCTGAACTGGTAATATAAAGAATTTGCATGTATGGCCTGGATTGCAGAATGACTGCGTATCCAGGTCTTTTTTTAATGACCATAATGACCATAATAACCATTTGTGAAGCCATGGATAAAATATTGCTCAAATTGATAATCTATATCTATATACAATCTTTGTACAAAATTTTTTTGCAACGTAGTTATATAAAAAATCCGGAGGAGAATATGGCTGTAATACTGGAAGCAGAAATACAAAGTGATCTGGAAGCACTTTATAAAATAACGGGGGACCTGTTGAACGAAATAGAGTTGCATAAATATGAGAACTGTCCCTTGATCGATCTTGTAAAGTTCAGGCTTGAAGATATCGGCGGAACACTGCAAAAGGATATTTTCAATTTAAGGCATCTATCGATGAAAACAAAGACAGGTACGCCTTACGCCTGAGATTGAGGTTTGAAAAGGTGGAGTTGAGCTGTTCAGGAAAAGTGGCAGGTTCAGAATAATAAATAAGAAATTGGATCAAATAGCATTGAATATGGAAAAGTTCAAGCTGGTGGATTATGTCTATTATTTGGAACATCCAAGGAAAATGCTGTTTGCAAATTTCATCGGGGGACTGGCAAGGGGCTTTGGTGTTGCCATTGGCTTCACAATGCTGACTGCACTGACAATATATGTTCTAAACCTGATAGTAAGGTGGAACTTACCGGTGATAGGGGAATTCATCAGTGAATTAGTGGATATCGTACAAAAAAATCTGGATGGCGCAGGAGGAAAAACAGGTGCATAAAAGAGAAATGGAACATTATAGGGAATTGCTTGTAAAACGACTTGGAGAATTAAATAACACGTTGGGGACAATGAAGGAAAATGGCGAGGGTAAGCAGAATATGTATTCTCCCGGTGAACTGTCGAATTACGACAATCATCCGGCTGAATTGGGAACAGAGCTTTATTTGACGGAACTAAACAAAGCACTGATCGTCCATGAGGAAAATATCCTTCAGGATATACGTGATGCTCTTGAAATGATCGATAAGGGGACTTACGGTATCTGCGGTCATTGCGGCAAGGAGATTCCGGTCGAACGTCTTGAAGCAATGCCATATGCAAAGCATTGCCTGGAATGTGAGGAAACGCTGGAAAATGCACCGCTCAGGCAGTTTAAAGGGAGGGCTAATGAAGAACTGGTACTTGATGCGCCGTTCGGACGCAAGTATCTTAATAAACAGGAGGATGATGAATTTGAAGGTGAGGATCAGCTTAACGATTTGATGAAATATGGCTCTTCAGATACTCCGCAAGACCTTGGCGGGTATCATGATTATGAGGAATTTTACACGAACGGGATCGACAGACAGGGAATTGTTGACGATATGGACAGGATTTCAAACGAAGAATACAAAAAACAGCTCCCGGATTAGACTAATATTGCTAAAAAACGAGATATTTCTTGTAATTTATTCTATATAGAAGATATAATCATTATAAGTCAAATACACTTGTGAAAAAGTGTATTTATAGTCGTTTGTTATTTTTGAGGGGGAAAAATGAGATCGGGTTTATTGGCAGCGGCATTGTATAAATATCCTCTGACTGATACCATGATCGTTTTGTTTATTGTATTAGCCTTGTTAGTGCTGACGTTATTTGTATTACATCGGTTGAATGTTTCGCGCCTTAAAAAAATAATCCTTTGTGAGCGCAGCTATTCTGAAAGCATTATTTCAAAGCACAAAAACACTGAAAACAAGCTTACTGAAAGTTATCAGAAGCTTGAAGAGACACACAAACAGCTGCTCGAAGCTGAAGAGAAGATGAGGCTGCAGTACAATGACCTCAATGAAAGGGATAATGAGCTCAAACGCAGTGAAGAGCGTTACAGGCTTGCGGTCGAAGGTGTAAATGACGGCATATGGGATTGGGACGGCAAGGACGGAAAGCTCTTTATGTCCATGCGATGCAGATCGATTATGGGCTTTGAAAATACAGGTGAAAACATTTTTATAGAAGATTGGTTTGGCGTTATTGCAAGGGAAGACATAGAAAAATTCAATAGAAGTTTTACCCGATACATTACTGAACCGCAGAAAAAGCATTTCCAAATAGAGTACAGGATAAAAACAGGCGATGACAGGATCAAATGGATCCGCACCAGGGGGATGGCCATATGGGACGAAAGCGGAATACCCTTCAGAGTGGCAGGCTTAAATACGGATATAACTGATCAGAAACTTTCAGAGGAAAAAATACATAATCTGGCCTATTACGACTCAATGACAGGTCTTCCAAATAGAACGCTGCTATTGGATAGATTCACGATAGCGGCTGCAAATGCGCAACGAAGGCAAAGAATGGTTGCAGTATATTTCCTTGATCTTGATAATTTTAAGGCGATAAATGATACAATCGGTCATTCCTTCGGGGACCAGCTGTTGCTCAGAGTCAGTGAGGAGCTTAAAGCGAGGCTCCGAAAGGGAGATACCATTGCACGTCTTGGCGGAGACGAATTTATCATGCTCCAGTCCAACGTAAGAGATATGAGCGAGGTGTACCACCTGGCAGGAAGAATGCTGGACATTTTCAAGCAGCCGTGGTTGTTGAACGAGCATGAATTCTATGTGACAGCAAGCATTGGGATATCCATATACCCCAATGACAGCTCCGACTTCCAAATACTGATGAAGAATGCGGATGCCGCAATGTACAAGGCAAAGGAAATGGGCAAAAATGCATTTCAGGTGTATACGCTTGAACTTAATCTGCGCATGATGGAACGGATGAAGCTGGAGCACTACCTTAGAAAGGCGGCCGCAGGGGATGAATTCAAGCTTTACTACCAGCCTCAGATAGAACTGGCAACAGGCAGGGTTGTGAGCGTAGAGGCTCTGATCAGGTGGTCGGATTCTACAATGGGATGGATCTTGCCGGGTGAATTTATCCATATTGCAGAGGAAACAGGACTGATCAACTCAATAGGTGAATGGGTGTTGAGGACAGCCTGCAAACAGCTTCACAGATGGCATCAGGAGGGTAACAACGAACTGAAAATGTCAGTAAACCTGTCAGCCAGGCAGTTCCAGGAGAGAAACCTTGTGGAATTGATTAAAAAAGTAATAAATAAAACCGGAATAAAGCCGGAATGGCTTGAACTTGAAATTACCGAGAGCATTGCCATGAAGGACCTGGACTATACAATATCGGTTTTGAAGGAACTTAAGGAAATGGGCATCGGAATTGCTCTCGATGATTTTGGCACCGGATATTCTTCGCTGAATTATCTCATGCTGCTGCCCATAAACAACCTTAAAATTGATAAAGCTTTTGTACATGACATTACTATGAATTCAAACCAGGCCATGATTGCTAAGGCGCTTATAGTGCTTGCTCACAATATGAATCTCACTGTGACGGCGGAAGGAGTGGAAGAGCGAAGTCAACTGGAATTCCTGGTACAGGAGAAATGTGACATTGTGCAGGGATTCCTGTTCAGTACACCAAAGCCGGCGAATAAACTTCAACTGTCAAATTATGATGTAACACATATAAAGGACGCAGCGGAATTTTCCGCTTCAGTCTGAGTCAGGCGGCTAAGCCCGCACTTTCCGCCAAGCTTTCAAGCTTTGCCTTCAACAAACCACTTGTCCTCCTCCAGCCAGATATAGGTCTCTTTTCCATTGATCCTGCATTTGTATCTCATACCCTGTCCACCTGCCTTGAGCGACGCTGCCCGCCTTACATCGGTCACCTTGTCTATATCAAATTGCCTTCCGTCCTCCCATGTCACAGAGAGCGGGACCTTGCCGCCATCCTTTGTGAATTTTGCAATTACTTCGACAAAAATCTTTCCCATACGCTTCACCTCAAAGTTTTATCCCAATGATTTTTGTCCATACCGTGCAAACCTTATCTGAAGAACGATACCGGGTGTATTACATTCTCCTCTACCGGGTTTGCATTAAGCCCATTACTTCTCAAAAGCATTGCGCGCTGCACCGAATAGTGTCCGAACCGTGTCCTGATGTTATCTATGCTGTTTTCCAGTTGCTCCCGACGGATCCGCTTTTCGTCATCAAAAAAGGATAACTGTCCGCAGCTGTCCGCCGTTACTACGCCGGTGACCCTTACGCCAAGAGTTCTTATCGTTTTGGACCAGTCCCATGAATTCAGAAATATTTCCATGGACTTTTCCGCGATTTCCGAGGACGTACAGGTATAGTGAGAAAACTGACCCTGCCGTTCTACAAAAGAAAGATCGCACGATCTGATATACACCTGAACGGTCCTGCCTTTGAGGTGGTGCCTCCTCAGCCTTTCAGCGACACTGTCGGCCAGCACGTATGTGAGAATCTTCACGTCGTTATTGGTGCAAAGGTCATGAGGTGTAGTCAACGAATTGCCGACGCCCTTAACGCCCGGTTGAAAATCAAGCTTTATCACAGGGGACTCGTCATATCCGTTCGCAAAGATCCAAAGTGTCCGGCCCCACTGTCCAAAATGCTTTTCAAGGAACTTTGGGGGTGCGCAGGCAAGATCGCCTATTGTGCATATCCCTATATCCGTCAGCTTTCTGCGCGTGGAGGGCCCTACATATATCATATCGGCCGCAGGCAGGCTCCAAACCTTTTGCCTGTAGTTCTCCTCCGTTATTACCGTGGTGGCATCCGGCTTTTTCATGTCAGAGCCAAGCTTTGCAAAGACTTTATTAAAGCTGACGCCAACTGAAGCTGTGACGCCCAGTTCATATTGAATTCTTTTACGCAGTTCGTCCGCTATTTTTTCACCGGAGCCGAAAAGCTCAATGCTTTCCGTAACGTCCAGCCAGTTTTCATCTATTCCGAAGGCCTCTATCAAATTGGTGTAATTCTCGTAAATCTTCCTTACAAGCATTGAAAATCGCAGGTACTGCATATAATTGGGCCTGACTACAATGAGTCCGGGGCACTTGGACCTGGCTTCCCAAACGGCATCACCGGCCTTGACGCCGAATTCCTTTGCAATGCGGTTCTTGGCCAGCACGATGCCATGCCTGGTCGATTGTGAGCCGCATACAGCGACAGGGCTGTCCCGTATCTCCGGATTGTAAAGACACTCCACGCTTGCATAGAAGTTATTCAAATCGCTGTGCAATATCACTCTGCTCATAGTTGTTTTCCTGATCTTCGACCTGAACTGTAGTAACATTATACAGGCCTTTTGAGTAAAATCGAACATGTGTTCGTAATTCAATTATAATCCCAAACAGCAAGGCATGTAAAGTGGTTTGTTTAGCCAAAAAATTGGCATGAAAGCCCAAATCCGACGGCGAACGCAATATGTGGTATCGGATTTTATTTGACGGGCGATATGTTGGATTAAAATGCAGTTAAAATAGAAAAAATTTTTGCAGTAATATATAGAAAGAATTCTTCGAAGGTTTATGACGATGAGTTAGCGGAGGGGGATACCACAATAGGCTATATATTGCTTAGCCATTTTACGACATTGCTTTGCATGCTGTCTCCGGGCAATATGCTTTTTGCACCGAGATAAGCGGCAAAACGCCTGAAACAATTGACTAACTCACGCTGCATTGTTTGTGTGGGCTTGATGTCTTTTTCTTTTGTGATCCGGATGGCGTCCATCAATGCACCTCAATATAAGATAATTGACATATTTGTATTATATCCGAACATCTGTTCTTAAGTCAACGGCTTTGTTTCTATTCGTTTCACCTTTATCCGGTTCTTACCACCATGCTATTTCCCGAAACTTTGACTAATTGACTTCTTTGTTATACAATATAATAGCTGAAATATTAGCTAAGGAGGCGTTTAAATGATCGTCAAATCTACAGAAATCAAGAACAGCTTTGGAAAATATCTGAAACTGCTTGACCAGGAAGATATCATCGTCATCAGGAATGGTACGCCGGTGGCCAGGATAACCAGGCATGAAAACTGGGAAGAAGGTGGAACGGTATGCGAAATGGCAGAACAGTACAGTTATGGCGGCAGGAAAATGAGCTATGAGGAATTCATGGAGATGTATGAAAATACTGACGAGCGCTATGAGTATATCGACGGAGAGGCATATTTGCTTGCTTCACCGAGAATAACTCACCAGAGAGTATTGGGAAATCTACACGTCATATTTCGTCTTTGGTTTAAGGGGAAAAAGTGTATGCCATATCTATCACCGTTTGATGTAACACTCAAAAAAGGTGAGAACAATATGAATGTTGTACAACCTGATTTATTAGTCGTCTGTGACCCAGAAAACAAAAGTGTGAAGGACAGGTACACGGGGATACCTTCCCTAGTCATTGAGATTCTTTCAGATTCCTCGATAAGAATGGATCTTATTAAAAAGCTGGATTTATACATGCAGACGGGGATAAAGGAGTATTGGATCGTCAATTGTGTAAACAGAGAGGTTACTGTATACGAATTCTGCGACAATGAAATAACCAATATGAAGACATATACAAAGGAAGATCCGGCAGAATCCTTCCTGTTCAAAGGACTTACGGCTGATATGGGAGAGATATTCGAATGAGAACTATCTTTGCCGGATGAGATGAAAAAGTTGTCTGGCGCAGGTTAAGCTCCAACTCAGATAAAAAGTCTGAAAGCCGCAATTGCCGTTAAAACGATAATAATGTAACGGAAGTATTTTTCATTTATTTTCTTTATGACAAATGATCCAATGAAGGCACCCAGTGCTATGGCTGGCAGCATCAGTGCCGCCATAAGGAAGGACTTTGCAGTGACATTGTGCCAGACGAAAACCTGCAGAGGTATCTTTGAAAGGTTGATGATCAGGAAGAACCATGCAGTAGTTCCCATAAAATCATATTTTTTAAAGCCTCTGGCAAGAAGATAAACACTGAATATTGGTCCGGCTGCATTTCCTATCATGCTTGCAAAACCTGCTGCTATGCCGGTCAGTGCAAACAGCCACGGTTTTTCCGGGACTGTCATGTTTTTGCCCTTCTTTTCGGTATATAGAAGTATTCCAAGGCAGAGGATGACAATGGCTCCGATCAAAGCCTTGAATTGTATATCGTTAATGAAGCTCCCGACAACGATTCCTGCGATTAGTCCCACAAAGGCCCAGGGTACAAGTCTTCTGATATTGTGCCATTCCGCATGTCTGTGGTAATACAATACTGCGAATATATCTCCTGCAATGAGTAAAGGCAGCAGTATTCCGGTTGACTCTCTTCCTCCGAACAAACTTGCCAGTATAGGTATCACAAGCATGATCATGCCGCTTACGCCGGTTTTCGAGAAGCCCACCATAAATGCAGCTAATATTAATAAAATCCACTGTACCTCAGTCAGCTCGAATATTTTAAGAAAGCCCATGTTGTCAATTCCTTTAGTTAAATTTTTCAATAGTGAAATTAAATATAATTATACCTTATTAATCAAACAGGAGCAAAGAATAATAAAAAATATCCAATCAACAAAAAGGCAGAGTTAAATCCCGGTTACATTCAGCAACCGAGATTTTCTTAGGTCAGGAAATTAGCCAGCCTTACATGCCATGCTTTTTGGATTCAGAAGCAGGACTCACGCCTCCGCCTTTTTGCTGCGGCATTTCAAATGAGGCAGGGTTTACGCCTGAGCTTGGTTCTGCATTCATCCCTGCGGGCTTTTGCATGTAGAACTTTTTTTCTGCCATCTTATCCTGGACTATGCGCAAAACTTCACCGAAGCGCTGGAAGTGGACTATTTCACGCGCCCTGAGGAATCGCAGCGGGTCGATCACATCAGGGTCATCGCTTAGGGCAATCAGGTTTTCATAGGTTGCCCTGGCCTTTTGCTCTGGTACGATGGTGTAAGAACAACATTTAGAAATTCCAATGAATTTCAACAGGTACAATCTTCGTTGCCGGGTCGCGTTTACCGATCACAATATGGTCTATCAGGTTATCTACAATTTCACGATTGAGCTTATCAATATCCATGTATGCCTCAATCATTTGCCTGCGATTTTCAGTTGATAACATTTTCGCTTGAAGGTTTTCCAACTGTACATTGGCACTTGTAATCAGCTTTTCAAATCGTTCTTTCTCAGATGAAAAATTTCTTGAAAGCTCAAGAAACTCACTTTCTGAAATAACACCATTTACTTTATCTAAATAGATTTCACGAAACCCTTTGGCATACTCGTTTTTCTTTTTCTCAAAAGAAGCAATTTCACTTTTAATTTTGTCCATGCTCTCCGCTATGTTATTATGAAAGCTGACACGCTGGGTGATATCATTTTTGTCTAAGTATGAATCTATCATATCTTTTAGTTCTTTAATAACAACACGTTCTAATGCTTCCACTGATAGAAAAGAACCCTGACAAGCACCTTTTGCTACATGTTTGGTCGTGCATTGTAAATAATGTCTACCATGATTTTTTGACGACCGCATAATATAACCGCAATACATGCACCTGGTCTTTCTTGCAAAAATCCCGATTGAGCCAATTGAAAACGGCTTGGCTTTTTGTTTTATCAGCTCTTGCACCCTGTTCCATAATTCCATGTCAATGATAGGCTCATGGGTATTTTCCGCTCTAATCCAATTTTGCTTCCCAATAGGCTTGTTTTCTTTAGTTTTATAAGAAACACTGCCATATTTACCTTGTACCATGTTTCCAATATAAATTTCATTGATGAGCATGTCGGAAACTGCAAAGTATTTCCATAGCGTACTATTATTTGTTTTGGGCTGCAGATATCGCAAGCCTTTTTGACGTTTGTACTCGGTTGGATTAGGAATACCTCTGTCATTTAAAATTTGGGCGATTGAAGTTTTTCCATAACCTTGCGAAAAAAGTGTAAATACCTCCCTTACAACTGTGGCGGCTTCTTCATCAACAATCAAATGTCCTTTTTTATCAGGGTCTTTCATATAACCGTATAGAGCAAATGCTCCAATGTGAAACCCGTTCTTCCTTCTGTTAGTCAATACGCTTTTGATGTTTTCCGACATGTCCTCAAGATACCATTCATTGATAAGCCCATTTATTTGACGAGCTTTTTTATTACCCTTTACATCGGTATCTGCATTGTCAACCACGCTTACGAACCGAATATTCCAAATAGGGAACAGACCATGTATGTATTTTTCTACTAACTCCATTTCCCTCGTAAAGCGTGACTGGGTTTTGCATAGGACAATATCAAATTTGTGGTTTCTTGCATCATCTATCAGCTGATTGAATTCGGGGCGATTTCGGTCAGCCCCGGTATAATCATCATCACTATAAATGTTATAGATGTCCCACTGTCTGTCAATTGCATATTGAATAAGCAATGACTTTTGATTTTGAATGCTCTCGCTGTCATCATTTTCTGACTGCTTGTTTCTATCCTCCTCGGATAGACGACAATATATCGCTACTTTCATGGCTTTTTATCTCCTCTTTTCAGATTCGACAAAACAAGCCACCTACCAATATTGATTATATATGAATAGGATGGGCTTGTAAATTATCTGGTCAGGGGTGGGGGGAGTATGTTCTTGTTTTTCTCCATTTGATTGATAAGTTCAATCCATTTCTGGGTAAAATCTTTTTTGGATGTATCCATATCAGCATTCTTAAAGATATTTTTCACGATCACTTGTACTTCTTGAGCCATATGGACACCTCCAATACAATATGCTATATAATATGCTGCGTTACTTAAATTCTGTGTGTCCTTTTTGTTTTTAACGAGTGGGTAAAAATCTTCGATCTTTAAGGTTACTAGGAATTGGAATGTAAAGCTAAATAAACATTTTTCGTTCTCTTTAAAAATTCATTATCAACTCGTCCGAGAAAGATTTTTACGTTTCGTAAAAATTCTCATCGCAATTTTTTGAGTGGTATAGCAAAAAATCGTTTGCCATTACAACCGCTTATTTGGATGGAGCGTTTTTCCTTGCCTCGCATTAATGCTTCTTTAGCTATCAGCGCGCTGACGACATCATCAAGACTGGCGGTAGAAACAAATTGATGGATTTTTTTCATAAGCTTGGCACTACGCAGACACAGCCTATCATTATAAATCAATCCATCGTGTTTCTCTTTCAACTGCCCCACACTATCTGCTAAACGAAAGCTGTCACTTTTAAAGAGTGTACGAATAAGTTCTAAGTAGTCTACCTTGTCTTGTTTACTGTCCTCACTCAGGGTTGCTCGTTCATTCTGTGCCTTTACTAAAGCCGTGAGCAAATCTTGAAAAGAGCTGTTCTGAAGATGAGCCTGCTCGGGTGAAATGAATTTTTTTTCTGTACAATAGGTGAGAAATAACTTATATGCAGTGCTTAGGCAGAAAAACGTCTCCTGGAGACGAGCATGTATCCCAAAATTCACCTTACGGTATTCAGTCAGCCACTTTGCCAGTAAGTCCCGAATCTCATGGTAGTGTGAGATAAACCAAGTGATGAAATAGTGATAAAAGGTAGAGAGAAGAAGCGGTTCTTTCTGGCACTGGTGTAATTTTACAGGGTCAATAGGGGTTGAAAATTTAACAGGCAATAAGCGGGCGGCATCCGAACCTGTCCCAATGAGATATTCCCCTGTAACTATGACACCGCATCGAGGTTGTCTCGCTACAACTTGATTACCGCTCATGCGTGCGCGCCCACTACTGTCACCAACAATTCGCGTAAGTTCGATTAGTGTCTTCTCCTGATTTCGCTTCGTTTCGCTCGAATTGGCCGGAAATAAGTCATCCAAAACGACAGCACAATCGCTCTTTTCATATAGAATTGTTTCAGCCGCTGCACAACTTGCATTCAATCTCATCGGATGCTCAATCCCCTTGTCGCGGTTGTACAGCTGTGTTTGGAATGCGGCATAAGTTGTCTTTTTTAACCCAGTCTTCCCAACTATGAACACAATGCAACGTGGGGTTACGCAAATATCTAGATATGCAGCGCGCAAAACACTTAAAAGGCACTGAGAAAAAATCACGTTCCCGGCATCTGGGCTCAGATTTACAACCTGCAGCATCCCGGTAACTGCTTGACGTTCAGAATAGCGCTCTAGGTCAATCACCAACCTATCCGGCAACGGTTCAAATGCGACATCAGGTTTTTGCTCTATGCCGAGAGGCCAGACTAGCTGGTTTCCCGTACAAAATAGAGGAA
>WSSedL1CaDRAFT_10000641_pt1 | contig 23738 bp, 28 predicted proteins | sample WetSurSL1Cattail_FD_9464 | JGI IMG/M metagenome (IMG submission 9464)
GGTGATGCATGGACATCTTCTTTGTTTCCAGAACGATTGACAAAGGAAATATTAAGACTTGTGGAGCAACAGATTAATCGTGGCTTTTAATTGCCACTAACGTTAAATGTATGAAATGTAGGCGAATATGAACTACTGCCTTATCCACCTACACAAAACTAAATAGAAAGTAGAAAAATATAAACTTGCACTAAACCGCCTATATTTTATACATATTGTTAGGCGTATGTGCTTTTAAAACCCATAATATGGAACAGATTTATCATTGGATTGGATTAATAGTTTTTTGGCTTTCTGCAACAATTGGAAGCGTAATTGCTATTGGTTTTTTAATAAAAGTTTTGCTTGATGAATTAGGCAGACGATTTAAAGTATTATGGCGAATAGTTGAATTTGCTCATTACAGAGCCGATTTTAAAGAGTGGGTTAAAGATAAAAAACGGCACCCGAAGTGCTAATCTTAGCATTACGCCTAACGATTCTGTAAACACAACATCATTAAAAATCAATAAATACAATACCTATGAAAAACGAATCCTCTAATCCATTGAAATTAATGGAGGCTTATATGAGCCGTAAAAATTACTCGGCCCGGACAATAAGCGCATACATTAAAACTATAATTGATGTTCGCGAGTCATCTGGTAAAGACATTCATCATCTTACCGCTGACGATTTTAACGACTATATCGACGATGTGGCTATTACCGTTGACGGTTGGCGAAGTTGCCGACTTAAAAGCACTTAATTATCAATTTACTAAACACTTTATAAAATGGCAGAAACTTTGGATACCCACGAAAACGGCAATTGCGCTAACCGTGTGTTAGTGGCAGTTAATCATTTTACACCTCATTCACCTCAATGGCTTTTAGATAAATATAAAGGTTTACGAGAGCCAAATGAGAAACGAGATAGTGACTACTCGCCACTAAGTGACAGTATTATGGATGCAATCGCATCAAATTTACATGAGTATGCGCCAAATGCCTTTGGTGATGCATGGACATCTTCTTTGTTTCCAGAACGATTGACAAAGGAAATATTAAGACTTGTGGAGCAACAGATTAATCGTGGCTTTTAATTGCCACTAACATGAGCATTAGTTACATTAACCAGGTAATTAGTGCCGGTAAGCTTTTTTTACTTTATGGCCTTAATAAAACAAATACGATAATAAATAAATTTGAGCGGCCATTTCGTGAACGCACTTTACCAGTGGTGCTTTCAGTGGAAGAAATTAGCCGCATTTTGCGGAATACAGGCAACATTAAGCACCGGGCTATATTATATACCATTTACGCGCACGGGATGCGTATTTCGGAAATTTTAAACCTAGAAATAAAAGATATTGACAGCTCATGTGGATATTTGAACATACGGCAGGGAAAAGGCCGAAAGGACAGGCATATACCAATTAATAAAGAATGCCTTGCATTATTGCGACAGTACTTTATAAAGGAACGCCCAAAAGTGTATTTATTCGAGGGCCAAGATGGCGGGCAATATTCTGCCACCTCAATTAGACAAATTTTGAAAAAATCGTTGATTAAAAGTGGTATTAAAAAGCATGTTAAAGTACACACTTTGCGCCATACTTATGCTACCCATTTATTGGAGCAAGGCGTTGATATACGTTATATTCAGATACTTTTAGGCCATGCCAACATTAAAACAACAGAAATATACACACATGTAACCAATAAGGCCCTGGAAAATATCAGCGTTAAACCCTTATTTGCGGCTTAATTTAATTAATTTTTAAACTATATTTAAACCTTGTTTAATCACTAATTAAACGCATATGAAAAAGCTATTATTTATTTTGTTTGTATTGATGGTATCATGCACTACCTATCAAACATTTGTGCAAGTTACCCCACAGGGTGGAATACCGGATGGATGCACAGAAATAACCTGCCAAGCCACGCTCGATGATTTTAAGTCTGTTTTGAAAACTAATAGTATTATGTTCAAAACTGCTGATAGTGGGCTAGAAACTGATGAAATTATAATTGATGAAGGTACCAGGGCCAAGTATAAGGTATATGAGTTTGATGGTGCCTTAAAAATAGTGCCTTACTGGGGCATTACGCAAAAAGTTAAATCGCAGATGGGAGTATATGCTGGTGCAGCAGCGGCATCGGCTTACGATACCGAGGGCTGGGATAGGGTAATTTATAATAGTGGCGAAAAACGGCCTAAACGGGTTTATGATTATGGTTGGCAATTAGCTAAAGCAACAGGAGGGCAAGTTAATTTCAAATAATAAAAATAAACTAAATAATTAACCGGGTGGCAAGGTCTTATATATACCTTGCCACCCGGTTTTTATATACAACACTATTACATATATTTAATTACTAGCACATTAAGTGCTATTTTTGTTTAAAATATATGCAACATGGCAAAAATGACAATTACCCCCGACAGGAATGGCATACCCACATATTGTGGCGAGTATGCCAGTGCCCAGACTATCGATGGCACAATCGCTCATGCGGAAACAGATATTATTGATGCGAACGACGACACAGAAGTACTTATAATACCTGTTAATAATGATTGCTATGTTAAAGTAGGCGCTAATCCGGTAGCTTTAACAGATGGTACCTGTTCGTTTATTCCTGCCCAGCAACCCCGATCTTTAAATGTGCCAGCAGGCCATAGAATAAGCGTTGTTGGCGCTAATTTAAACATCACGATTTGGGGGTAATATGATTAACCAATTAACTAACTTTGATAAGTTAGGCAAAATAGGTAGTGATGACTTTCTGTCTGTAACAAAGACAATATTGGATTGTTTGTCAACCATTCCTATATTTAATGAAACCAATTGGGAATTTATCGACCAATCCGGAAATGACAATAACATTGAAATAATCAAAACACCTGTATTATTACAGGCTACGGGTGGTTCAATTAATACTAATCTTTACGGAAATTTAGATAATGGTTTACATCTTAAATTTTTATTAAGATTTAGAAATAATTCTGCATTTACTTATTTAATTACATGTGGTGCTTCTAATGCAACAAAAAAAGGGTTTTACTTTTATGTATATTATCCTACACGTTCTTTAGGTTTTTATACATGTGATGGTACAACTCGTTTAACCATTCCAATATCAACCATATTAGTTGATAATACTGATTATATAATTACGGTTGATTGGGATGGTATTACAGGCCATGAAATAACATTTAATATTAATGGTGCAATAACAACCTCATCTAATACTATAGCCTGGACTGGAAATTCTTATGGATTGTTAACAATAAACACATCCATAATGGATTTATTTTATACTAAATTAACCGGTATTTTTGAATATTATTGTTCACAACAATCATCTACGGGATTACATAATTATTTAAATACAACAAATGGAGTAATCACTAATAATACTTATGGTGTGCTAGAATCACTATTCGAGCCATATACCTATACATTAGGATGTACTATATATTATCTAACAGCAACTCCAACAACAATATATGTTTTAATTGGTGAACACGATACTATAACCAATTATACCAAAATTGGTTACTTCCCTGCTGGTAGCGGAGTTATTAGTTATTTGTCAAATACTTATAAATTTCCACCAAATTCATTTATTGCCGCAATAGAAGAATTAATCACGGCTGGAATTTATACCGATGGAGTAGCTAATGAAATAACTGGTGATGTTGTTTGTTCGATTGTAAAAAATTTAAATTCATATCTTAACATAACAAAGACAACTACTATTGTTTCACGTTTAATTGTTTATAATCGTAAAAAAACAATATACGATGTAATGGCAGATTATTTTGCCTTGCCTACTGTTCAGCTGATGGTTGGAAGTGATATTACCATTTTTGGAGATGCTTTAATAAATATTCCAATCGACAATAGTTTAAACGTATCCTATAATCAAAATTTAGGTACTGAAATAGACAATGATTTACATATCGTCGCAACAAGTGAGATGATAGGGTTACATACAGTAGTAGCTACATTTATCAACAATAAAGAAAAGGCTGTCGAAACCATCAATTTCAATGTTAGCGCACAAAATAATTTAAGTGATAAAAAAATATTACTGATTGGAGATAGCACATTAGCTAATGGGGTCAGTTATATTGTTACTGAATTGAATAATAGATTAAACGCAACACTTACATGTGTTGGTACGCAAGGATCGACAATCAAACATGAAGGTCGTCCGGGTTGGACAACTGCATCCTTTATTGGTGCATCAAGTCCGTTTTATAAAAATGGAAGTATTGATATTGCTGCTTATTTTGCAGATAATTCTATCGCAGTTCCAGATTTAATTAATATCAGATTAGGAGTAAATGACGCTTGGGCATATTGCACAGCGGTAATGCCAGAAAGCGGATTGAACGCAATTATTAATAATTTAAAAACCCTTATAGATGCTTTTTTGGCATATAATTCTACTTATAAGATAATTGTAAGCTTTCCTTTAATCAGCGAGAATAGTGGCGACGGTTGGAACGCTAATTATGATGAATCAGTATATATACAAGATTATCACATAAAAAACATACATAGGATAGATGTTGGAATATATAATCAATTTAATGAATATAATTCAAGGGTTTCGCTTAATTGCGAAGTAATTATAGTAGATAGGGATACTGATTATCCGAAAACAGACGGAATTCATAATAATGGACTGCATCCATCTGTTACAGGATATACCAAAATTGGTATTCAATTGAGTAATCATATAAATGTTTTGATATAATCACAAAACTTTATGTAACAGATCAAAACGGACGTGAAAGCCATCCTTTTAACTCTTAAAAAATTAACCGGGTGGTTAAGTCGATATAAAAGACTTGCCACCCGTTTTGTTTTTGGAAACTGGCAAACTTTACCAACTTTAACGGGCGTAAAGTGATATTTGCCCCACCCGTTTGCGGCCAAAAACCTTTTAAACGAGTTACAATACTATCAGCCTGGCCATCGAATGTAAGTATATCGCTGTCTGGTATGGTACCGTCGGTGTTGGCAACTATCTTTTTTGCAAAATGGATGCGTATTGGTGTATCCATCACTGTGGAGTCCTTCGTGTTAACATCGATCAACATATCTTCGTAGAACTCGATGAACGCACAAGTATCTATAACTAAACCTGCCTCGTATTGGTTATTATACCACGATATGTTTTTAAGGAAGGTTTCTTTTGCCAGTTCGGTTTTAATGGCTAGGTACAATGGGTAAATCATAGTTGTATTTTTTAGGTGGAGACGCGATGCATCGCGTCTGTACTTGTTATCTAAATATATTATCCATCATTTTATCAAGCTTTTCGCCAATCCGGCGGTCAAGATCAGCCGACGGGCCTATCATTTTGCGCATAGGCATCTGGAAACCCGATCCGCGGCCAGCCCTCCCGCCTTCGTTGTGCGCCCCTGCATACGGCAAAGTGCTGGTAAATGCTACCTGCTTTTGGTTAGCCCTTGTATCACGGTCCCAACTACGGCGTAAAGCCCCCTTTTTAACAAGCAATGCGCGGTTGCTTTCTAGATCGTGGCGATGATTAGCCCCTGTTTTGGTTGTTTTGAGCCTGGTGCTTTTTTTGCCCTGGTGGCTTTTTTTCGACCAGATACTCTTAGGCGGTTTGCGTGCCGGCCATTTGCTTACCGATCCGGATCCAAATATAAACCCATGGGCATCGAAATTGTCATGGATAAATTGCAATCCTTCAACTTTAACCACATCTGGCACCCGTTTGATCAGTTGCGGGGCATGTCGCAAAACTTCGTTTAATTTGTCTTTAATATCCATTTAATTTATATATTTGCAATGAAAACCGGTTGATTGATCAGCATTGGACTTTATCCTCTAAGCGGTGGCAATCAATCGGTTTTTATTTTGTCCACCATCGAATAAAATTGAAATTCGCCTCCGTACAGCTCTTTGACCACCAGGTACGATTCAACTCCATTTATTGTTATTTTAGCAAAATGCATGGCTTTAACATTTAAGTCTTTGCCTGTATATTCGACTTCTATCCAGTTTAAATTACCAGTTAATAGTCCCTGCATGTTGGCCAGTGCTGCATTTTTTGTAAAATAATCGGCATGTGGCTGGTTTATGGCCTCTTTATAGCCTCGCTTGGTTATCTTAACATCGCCCAACCCTTTAGCTCTTATAATATTGCCAACCTGGTTAAAACCAAATTTACGGCTTTCAGAATTAAGCAGTGTGTTGGCCAATTTATCTATTGCGCTCTTGTTTGTTGCTTTATAATATCCGGCACTTTCGGAAAATAAACGCTGGTTGATACCAGGATTAAAATCAAAACCTTTATCGGCAGTAAAACCGGGTGCGCTTTCGTCGGCTTTTTTGTCGGTTTGCACTACCGAGCACCGGCACCCATAGCCATTAGGCGGGTAATTGGTGAGCCAAAACTTATGGTTGATGGGCAACACCAGGCCGTTTAATTTGGCGTGTGCCTCTCGGGTGCGGTTGTCCATCACGGCCCGGTATTCGAGGTTTGGGTAAAGGTCGGCATTGTCTTTAAACCCCTGCCATTTTTTGGCCATCTGGCTGCTTGCCAGGGCATCGGCTTTTTCTATATCGAGATAGTTCTTATATTTTTGCAACAACGGCATTGCCTGGGCTTTAAACTCTTCAGGAGAGTTGGAGCTATTGGCCATTTGTGCCAAATTGTATAATATCTCATTGTCTTTATAAGCAGCAAACCGCCCGGCATCTTTAGCCAGGTTGGTGAACAGGGTAAAATTAGAGCTATTGTATTTTACGGTTGACAAATCAACACCGGTGCCTTTAGATGCTGATAAGTATAGATCCTGAAATGTATCGTCCCAAAGGACCTTGTTTGGTTTGTCGCCGTCAAAAAAATCATCGAACCAGCTATCCGTGACGGCTACCAGGGATAGCCGGTGGCTTTTTTTGGCAGTTGGTTTTTTGTCGCCACTTGCTGTTGATGTTGGCCATTTTCGCCTTCAATTGGCTGTTGTTCGGTTTTACCAGTGTTTGATTCCTCTTCTAATATTGGATATACCAGCGTGCGGCCTTCAAGTTGCCAGCCGTGGTAAACCAGGAATGGGATCAACGTGTCGTTAACTATGTTTTGCATGGCCCGCAGCCGTCCTTTTGTAAAATCATCCAGTACCCGCTCATGCACCTGGGCAGCACCTACAAACGATTTTTCGTCACTGGTACCGGTCTGGCCGTTAATGATCTTGCTTATTTCATCGTTGCAAAACTTAGCCAGCGGTTCAAACTGGCTGCCGTTGGCGCTGCCTTGCGGTGATATCATGTTAACCTGGTCATCAACATCGCGGACAACATAACCATTTGAACCAAAATTACGGGCCATCTCAATTTTAGCGGCCACCTCGTCATCGTCGTCGGTGTTGCAGGCAATATCCAAAAGGGGTTTACCAAACCGTTCATTATATTCGCTCCAGTCCGACCGGCTAAACCCTTTCCAAATCACCTCTTTTGAAACCGCTTCGAATTTGCCTAATACTTCAGGCTCGCCTAACTCGATCAAAAAAAGGTCGGTTAAAATGTCGCTGTATTCCACATCGCCGCTCCCGCCCAGGTTAAAGGTTATTTTCTTTTTCCATGGAATTACATACAAGCGTGGGAATACCTTTACATATTCCCATAATTTTTCGTCGTGTTCAGGGCCAAATTCAATGAGTTGATAACCCCAAAATTCGGCGCTTAAGGCGCATTTAATGAACGCATCGAACCAGCTTTTTTTGAATAGTTTTAAAGCCTCTTTGTCTTCGGTTTCGCCATTGATAATCAAAAATGGCTCGCTTAACAACTTGTTTTCGGCCACCTGAAGCTGCGAAATTACATGGCCATCTTTTGAGGTGCCTTCGTAAATTTCGATTAATTCGCTCCGGTCAACCGAGTTGGGGTCAAGGGCGAAATCAACGGCCGATTTTAGCCGGTCGAGTTGCATCTGCGGGCGGTTGGGTGCCTGTTTAACCAAGTTGCCCGAAGTCCGTTTTTTATCGCGTTTGCTGCCAGTTTGGGTAGCGTTTTTGCGGTTGAGTTCAAAGGTGAATTTCATAATTATATTGTTTTGTTGAGGCGCGATGCATCGCGCCTTTACTTCTATTGCTAATAAGCTGAATTGTCACGTTTAGTGGAGCTGCCCCAGTTGAAGCGGCTTTTTTTGTTGCCCGAACTGTCGAGGGCTTTGGTCAAACCTGCCAGGCTGGTTTTGCCAGTATTGAGTTTATCCAGGCTTTCCTGCGTATCGTCGTAATTTTTCACAACCCGTTCGGGTACATCTAAATCCTGTATTAACTCGTAAATACGGTAAATTGCCAGGTTTAGGGCATATTCCAGGATAACCCCATTGCGGTTATCTCCGGTTAAAGCTAATTCAGCAGTTATCTGGTAGCGGTCGGCCAGCTTGCCATAAATGGTTGATTGGGCAAAATTGATGGCCGTGGCAAGTTTATCGGCATCGTCGCCGGTAATGCGGCTTAGCAGGGTTGCATCTATTTTGCCTTCAATATCGGTTTGGTCAATATACATAATTAAGCCCTCCTGTTACTGTTTTTTTTGTAAGTACCACTTACTGTTTTTGTTTTTTTGCCCTCTTTTTTCTTGCTTTTGTTCAGCTTCTCAATAGCGCCTTCCACGCTGTCGGGGCCGTCGTCGTGCTCCATGTCGGGGAAGCCTAAAAACTGGTTGCGCAGTTCCTGCATATCGGGGCTGCTTTTTTCTTCTTCGTTAAAAATCAACAACCGAGCCTCGGTGAATGCGGTGAGGGTTTCAATGCGTGCGGTCTTTTCTGGTTTAGCCCTTAAATCACCCCGGATGCGCAAAAACTTGCCGGTTTGTTCACCCATTTTCCAGTACTCTTCGAGCATTAAATCCTGGATAAAATTGGCCTCCATATAATGGCGGCAGGCTACTTTTGAAGGGACATGGCTTGCCAGCTCGTAATGGCCGCGTACCATTGCCGGGGTTGTACACTGCCGGACAAAAGCTTTATAGATATAAAAGAACCGACCTTTGCGGCCCATGAGCACGATACTTTTAAAGTCATTGTTTTTTTGCGCTTTGTACGAGGGGTCGTTATAAGTGACCACTATGTCGCATTCCTGTATAGATGGGCATTTGCCCCAGACCAGTTGGTCGTCCTTAAAAACGCGCCCCTCGACAATATGCTGGTGAAAAAACTCGCGCAACCCAATACGCCAACCCATACGCCGCATTTTTGCCCAAATTTGATCACGGGTGTACCTTTTCCATGCCGGTTCACCATTTTGCGGATCGCTTTTGCCTTTACTATCCTGCAAGGCAAAAACTTTTGAATGATAAATACCTTCGCGTTTAGGAGTATCAACATCCACATCGCCAACCAATTTGGCCAGTATCCCTTTTGAATGTATCCGGTTACCAATAGCCAACAAGCGGCTGCCCGTGTTGGGCATACATCCGTAAAAATCGCCCAGGAACCAATCAACCGCTTCATTTACTCTAGCTTCGTTTCGAACGATAACGGCATCGTCCAGGTCGTCGCCCACGCCATAATTTGGCCTGAATTTTCCCTCTCGTGCGCCACGGGGCGATTGTCCCCGGCCAAAAGCCCAGAAAGCAATTCCGTCGGCGGTGATAAACATGCCATCTTTCCAGTTGCCAACGCTGTATTGCTCGCCAAAATCGGCAATGTACCGCTTATTAAACATGAGTTCGGCCTGTAAGTCGCCCAGGAGTTTTGATGCCTTCACCTCGTTGCATGAGGCTATCATCATGCCGGTTAGTTCGCCCCTTGCCTTGAGCATCATGGGCACCATTACATCAAAAATGATGGATTTTGCGTGTTCACGCGGCCATTCCTCGATATCAAACGTGTCGGGGTTGTCTATAACATGGGTTGCCGCTTTTATTTGAAATGGGGCAAAATCGCAGTCAATGAGGTGCGAAAAGTAATAATTTGCAAAATCGGGAAATGATTTTAGAAGTTTTTTTATGCGCCGGTCGCGCTCCTTTTCAGTTTCGTTCAGGTTTGGAGCTGCCCGTTCGATAGCTTCTTTTTCATCGAGCCAGGCCTGGTATTCTTTTTTATCCTTGACGCTCCACATATTACATGTTTTTGCGCAAGTAATTCAAATACTTGTCAACAAGGCTGGTAATATCCTGGGCGGCGTTCAAATCTTCAATTTTAAGCCACTCCATCCATTTGCGCATGATGGTGACAATATTCGACCATTCCAGGGCGGGGCCCTTGACCGTGGTAAATAATTTTTGCAAAGCATCGATATCGCCGCGTGCAATTAATTGCTTTCCGCCAGCTTTTTCATAGTCGTCTTTTATTTTTTTTAAAACGCAAAGTTGATAGTTGATCAGGTCATAAACAGTTTCCCGGCTGGTCTCTTCCTGTAAGGTGCTTTTGGCAAGCTTTTCATCCCAGTTGTCTTTTTTACGCCAGGTGGAGATCGTCTTTTCGGTGCGGCCAAGTATTTTGGCCACCTCTTTACCCGATGCCCCGTTTTTGAACAATATAAAAGCTGCCTTTCGGTCGTCCATGTTGCTTTTTTAGCAGCAAAAAACGTTAAAAACACCTATAAATAATAATAAATAGAATAGGCTTGCATTAAAACAAACAAGGGTTGTATAATTACTTGAAAATGTGTACAATAATAAAAATATTTGTGCTGCTTTTAAATGATTTTAAATTGATTTTGAATGGAATTAAAAACCCCTCACATTGTTAACCGCGAAAGTAAATCGATAGATTTTCTCCTATATGGTATAATAGGTGAAAAGATAGACGGGGATTATTTCGCCAATGAACTCGATTGGGCTGGTAAAAATTATGATACTATTTTATTGCGCATCAACAGTGATGGTGGCGACGTGAGCCAGGGGCTAAGCATTGTTTCAGCAATGGTGGCCAGCTCGGCTATGATTGTTACCCGTGTTGAAGGGGTGGCCGCCAGCATGTCGGCTGTGATTGCTGTGGCTGGTGACCGTGTTGAGATGAACGATTATGCCCAATTGATGGTGCATGATCCTTATTTCATTGATGAAAACGGCAAAGCAATTGCCAGTTTGGATGCCAGGCAAAAAAAAGCCATGCAGCGGTGCAAAAATCAATTGGTAAGTATCCTGACCCGCCGGGGCAAAAGCAGCGATGATATCAGCGCGCTTATGAAAAAAGAGAGTTGGTTCACAGCTGAAGAGGCCAAAACCGCTGGGTTGGTTGACGAAGTTATCAACACCGGGCGAAAAGCCGAAATGGCCAACCTGACACCACTAAAATTAGTGGCTAAATTACTTTCAGAACAAACCGAAACAAATTCAAATAATATGAAACTGATTGCCAAAGCACTCGGCATGGCCGAAAGTGCAACAGAAAACGAGATTGTTAACAAAATTAACGATCAAAACACCGCGTTAAAGGCCCGCGAGGATGCCGTTGCTGCGCGTGAAAAGAAAATTGTTGATACTGCCATTGCCCGTGCCAAAGCATGTGGTAAAGTAACCGATGCCAACGAGGCAAAAATGCGCCGATTGGCTGAATCCGACATGGAATTATTTGAAGAATTGACCGCAGGGGAAGCAACCGAACAAAAACCGGTTGACAAAACCAGGGTTTCTGACCTGGTCAATCAATCAAAAACCAAAACCGATGCCGCTAACGAAAAAACATGGGACTGGTATCAAAAGAACGACCCATCGGCTCTGGCTGCTATGGAAACTGCCGACAAAGTACGCTTTGAACGGTTGCGCAACGCTTACGAATCTTCTTTAGTTTAACTTTAAAAACTACATAAATGGAAGGAATTAAATGGCCTTTTGGAGATGCAACAACCGAGGCTTTGAGTGCCACCGGGACTCAGGCTGTATCGATATGGAACGATTTGACTATTATTGACGGCGTAACTGCCGCAGCAAGTGGCAACCGTACCATCAACCTCACCATCAGCGATGCTGTTAAAGCAGGTGCACGTTTAGTTTGCAAGCTGAAAACAGCAGCAACCGAAACCACCGCCTTTGGTACCGGCATGAGTGGTGCTACTATTACCGGAGTAGCTGGTAAAACTAAAAACGTGGAATTCGTTTACGACGGTACCAACTTTGTTGAAGCCGGAACCCCAATCCAAATTGATTAACCTTTAAAACTATAGTGAAATGGCTGAAATTTCAAAAATAGCATACGCGCGGGAGTTGGCCGGGTATTTAAGCCCGAACAATGCTTTCTATGCCAAAAGTCGCCTGATCAACGAGGCTGCCGATGCAGGGAGCTACGAAATTCCACAACTTGGTAGCGGTGGCGAATCGCACAAAGGCGAACCGGATAGTTTGCCTGTGAAAATAAAGCTGGCAAAAGACAGCAAAAAAACTGGTACTATGTACCAATTTTGGGCTGATCCAATCGCTATCAGTAATGAAAGCGAAATAGTTACCAACTATTCAAAACGTCAAAACCACCAGATACAGCAAGCAGGGCAGCTTGAAACCAAAATTGCCGACTATGCTGCTTACCAGTGGCTGACTTCGAAAAGCGGGTTGATTGTGAATACTTCCGGCGATGGCCGTGCCTCGAATGTAACCGGTATTACCGGCAACCGCAAAGCTGCCACATATAAGGACTTGACTAATATTCTGGCTTTAATCCGCCGCAACAACGTTAGTGGTGGTGGTCAGGTATATGGCCTGGTAACCGATGACGTGTATTCAGATCTGTTGAATATTGACAAATTTGTCAATTTTTACCAGAGTGGCCGCACGGAAATGATCGATAAAGGTATTGTTGGCATGTATATGGGCATCATGTTTATGACCCGCTCCAACGCCGAAAAACATATCGGTGCTTTGTTATCTACAGGCAACAGCAAGCTTACAACCGTAGGCACTGCCGCAAGCGATAAACCTGCATCGATTTTCTGGAACGAAAAATATGTATGCCGTGGTGAAGCACCTGCACAGGTGAATATTTCGACCAATGCACCTGGTTTCTTAGGTGCAACCGTACTGGAAGCCTGGAAGCGTTTTGGTGCCGATATCATCCGCGACGATGAATATGGCGTGGCTGCTTTGGCTGAAGTAGCTGCTTAGTTGAAACCTAAATACAATTAAATATGAAAAAAATCATTATGTTATTGATTGCCGGGCTCATTTTTATGGTGCCCCCGGCAGCCTATTCAGCTCAAAAAGCTGTAAATGGCCCAGTTGTTTGCATAGTTGACCACCAGGTTGCCCCTGATGTTGCTATCAACTATGAGTTACAAACCAATGATTTGGTTATGCCTCCGGGTAATTATGTCTTTGAAAATTTTGATACGCTCCAATTGACTGTAAGTCAACCGGTAGTTACCGGATGGAAACCGAAAGACATGATTAAACCTGATATGTTTATTAACAAAAGCAATTATAACCTACCTGTATTGCATTATAAATACGGCCTTTTATATAATTGCAATTGCCTCCGATCACCTTTGTCCCTTTCTTTTTTATAATCTGGCTGTGTACATTGAAAAGCCCGCCTTAACCGGGTGGGCTTTTTTCATAAAAAATTAAAATGGAACCAACCTGGATCATAGGCATTTTGATAAGCATTATAGGGGCACTTTTTACTATCATTGGGTTTATGGTGAACCGCCTCCTGAAGAAGTTTGACGAGCTCATCGAAGAGGTTAAAAAACTAAACATCGACAATGCCCAGCAAAATGCTGACATTAGATATTTAAAAGAAAAAAGCAAAGAGCATACTCAGCAATTAAAGGAACACGAAGAAGAAATAAATGCAATTAAAATAAAAGGTTATGAAACTAAGTAAAAATTTCAGCCTGGCCGAATTTATAAAAAGCAATGTTGCCATTATCAACCTAATTGGCAACACACCAAATGACCAGCAGATAAGGGCAATTAAAATATTGTGCGAAAAAGTGCTGCAACCGGCTCGTGATGGGCTTGGTTTCGCGCTTGAAATTTCAAGCGGCTTCCGAAGCGAGGAGCTAAACATCCATATAGGAGGAGCAACCAACAGCCAGCACATGAAGGGCGAAGCCGCTGACCTGAATTGCCAGGACAATGCAAAGCTTTTCCACTTCATTAAAGATAATTTGCCTTTTGACCAATTAATTTGGGAAATGGGCAACGACGAGCAGCCCGACTGGGTGCATGTTTCATTTACCACGGGTCAGTTGCGCGGGCAGGTATTACGTGCCCACAAAACCAACGCCGGGACAAAATACACATTTTGGAGGGAAGCATGAAAATATTTAACAAAATAGTCAGCGCCGGGCTTTCGGAGGTAGTCAACAGCATAGGCAATGCTGTTGACAATGTTATTACCAACGACGAGGAGCGGTCACAGGCAAAGGAACAGCTGACTGAAATAGTAACCAATTACAGTCAAAGCATGACCAATTCGGCTAAGGATGTATTGGTTACGGAGATGGGCGGAAACTGGCTGCAACGCAGTTGGCGGCCTATCATTATGCTGGCATTTGGCTTTATTGTGGTGTACGAATATTTTTTAAGCAAAGTATTCGGATGGCCAGCAGCCAACCTGCCCGAAAATTTCTGGGGATTGCTCGAAATTGGAATGGGTGGATTTGTAATTGGCCGCAGTGCCGAAAAAATAACCAAAACCCTGGCTGAAAACTTTGACAAGTTGCCAGGCAAAAAAAACAGATAACTTTTAAAAATTAAATTATATGGCAGCAAACACAGGAGTAGTTAACGGCAGCGACATGCTGCTTTATGTAACCGTTGCTACAGTGCTAACACCTATTGCACATATCACCAATCAGTCATTTGATTCGTCGATGGCAACTAAAGACCGGAGTTCTAAAGATACAGGGTCTTTTGTTGTAAAAAGAAAGGGCAAGATCACCAGTTCAATCAGTTTTGAAGGATTGTGCTGCTATAACAGCTATTCGTATAACGAGCTTTATGCTTTGCATATTGCAGGTACCGAAATAACTGTTAAATACGGTGGGCATAAAGATTCAACCCGCGATGGTGTGCAGGAGCAAGTCGGCGATAAATATTTCACATGCACCGGTATTATATCGGCTTTGAAACGCCAAGACAACAACGACGAAGACAGCACCATCTCGGGTACTATCGAGTTTACAGCCCAACCGGTTGTCACTACAGTTGCAGCTTAATTCTAAATAGAAGATTATGAATAAGATAGTTCTTTCGATCAAAGGCAAAGAATACCCGTGCAAGCTAGCACTTGGTGCCATCAGTGAATTTCAGGACATTGAGGGGCGTATGCCAAAGGCTGGCAACCTGCGCGACAGCATCAAGCTGTTTTATTTTGGGGTTAAAGTCCAAAGCCTCAGGGAGAATAAAAAGTTTAATATGACTTTATCCCAGTTTGAGGATTGGATTGACGATAACCCGGAACAGTTTTTGAAATTAAAACAATTGCAAGAAACCTCTTCCCCTGACCACAGCGACGCAAAAAACGCCGGGAGCCAACCAGCTTAACTGAGCTGGTTGGCATAGCTGTTGGCCAGATGCATATGAGCCTCGATGATTTTATGGCGCTAACGCCCAAAGAATTTAATTCGGCATATGATAACTGGTTTCAAATGCAAGAATCAACTTTTAAATCTTCGTGGGAACAAGCCAGGTATATTTGCTTTATAATAGCTAAAACAGTTGATATAAAGAAGAAAATAAACCGGCCTGAAGATATTTTAAAATTATCATGGGACCACCCGGAACTGAAAAACAAAGGTTTGACCAAAGAGGAGAAAGAAGAGAGGTTTAGGATGCTGGTTGAAAAATGGAAATAATGTTTAAACGCCATTTAAATGAGTTCGTCTTCGACATATAAATACATAGTTGATTTAGTTGCCAACACCAACCAGATGGTTAAAGGTCTTGATGAGGTGATGAAGGAATTTGTCAGCATCGAGAACCTGGCCAAAAAAGCCGGTGCCGCAATTGGTACGTACATGGCTGCAGGCCAGGTTAAAGACCTTGTGCTCGAATCGACCGAACTGGCTGGCAAAACCAAAGATGTTAAAGAAGCATTTGACAAGCTTAATAAACCCGACCTACTCAACAAACTTAAAATTGCAACAAAAGGCACAACCGACGAGCTTACGCTGATGCAAACAGCCGTGAAGGCCGATAAATTTAAAATATCGCTCGACCAATTGGCTACCTATTTAGAATTTGCAACAAATACTGCCGCCGAAACCGGCCAAAGTGTCGATTACTTAGTTGATAGCATCATCACCGGTTTAGGGCGTGAAAGCCCTTTGATTTTGGATAACCTGGGTATATCAGCCAAAGCTTTGAGCGACCGTGTCAAAGAAGTTGGCAACTTTAGCGAGGCTGCCGGGCAAATTATAAACGAGATGATGCAAAAGAGCGGATCATCGACTAAGAATTATGCGCAGAAAGTAGAAGAATTAGGGGCCAACCTTAACGAAATTAAAACCCAGGCGGGTAATGTCCTCATGCCCATTATGGAAGGGCTGGTTGATATTGCAAACGATATTATACGGGTTACAGGAACTGAAGTTAAAGCCCTGGAGGAGCAACAAATTGCAATTAATGCCACAGCCATGGCGGCTGGTAGCCTAAAAGAAGGCACCGAGGCGCGCAAAAATGCAATTGATGCATTAAAGAAAGCTTATCCAGACTATTTCGGCAACCTTGATGCCGAAAAAACAAAGAACGAAGACATTGCAAAAGCCTTGCAACAAGTTAACGAGGATTATGCAAAAAAAATAGTGATTGCCCAATATGGCGAGGAATTAGGCAAGCTTGCCAACCAGCAGCAAAAATTAGAGGAAAAGTATGGCCAATCAACAAAAGTTTTGGGTGAATTTTTTATAGGCTTACAGGAAGCTGCAACAAGCACTGATAGCTATAATAGAGGAGCCATGACTTTACAAGGGGTTTTAAAAAACCAAGAGGAAGGATTTACCCTGACGGCTGGGTCCATTGAAGAAATGACCGAAAAAATTAAACAGCTTGGACGTTACGGTGAAAAAAGCATGGGAATGGGCTTGAGCAATGCAATTTTGCTACCTGAAGATGTGCGTAACTCTATTGCCTTTTTAGATAGCTATCAAAACAAACTTAAAAGCATAACTGACAAGACGGATGAGGTAAACAACATGAAGGAGGCAGTGCTTGGCATGATGAACCCTCAAGCAAGCGGCGGAGGTGCAATAGGTGGCGGAACTGCTCAATTAGGGCTAATCGAACAGATCCAGCAAAAAATAAAAGAGATCCAGGATTTAATTCCAACAGCAAAAAACGAAGCGTTGCTGGCCAGTTACAATGACCAGTTGGCTGTATTGAATGAGCAGTTGAAGGTTTATCAAAGTTTAAGCAATTTAATCGAAAAAATAACGCCGAAAGCTGCCAAACAAGTATCGACATCGAGAGGATCGATGGGCGGCACCACGGTTGGCCGCCCAACACAATTGGCAACACCAGCCGCAGGTCAGGGCGGTTTAACACCCTCGGAAGATTCGATTGATTACTGGGTCATGTTGGGCGACACCATCGCCGACGTGACAAAAAAAAGTGAGGCATATGTCGAAGTGGTTGGCGCAATGACCGACGCTTTTGCCAATCTTTTTGCCGGCCAAAAAGCTGGATGGAAAGAGGTGGTAACGGCTGCTTTGAAGAGCATACAGCAGATTATCAACGCATTGTTGGCACAAGCCATAGCTGGGATGATAGCAAAGGAATCATCGAAAGGTATAATTGGATTGGCATTAGCTGCAATAGGTGTTGCAGCCCTTATCGGGTTGTGGACTGCTTTTGTGCCGGCTTTTGCCGCTGGCGGCGTGGTTAGTGGCCCTACCCTGGCAATGGTGGGGGAATATCCGGGAGCTTCGAGCAACCCGGAGGTGATTGCCCCGCTAAGCAAATTGAAAGATATGATAGGCGGGCAAAATGTTATGGGAGGCAACGTGCGTTTTGAAATTGAAGGCACCCGGTTGGTAGGAGTTTTAAATAATTATGGCACGCAGAGCCGTGCATATGGAAACAGATAATGGCAATATACGGCGAGAAATATTATTATCATTTTAAAGACGAAAACGAAACCTCGTACAGGGTGTCTATACAACCAAAATATTATGGAGGGACATCCTTAGATTTAAGTAACCATGTGGGGCCGTTACCTTTTATAATTTCGATACCAGTAAAGTCAAAAACAAACACCATGCACCCTACTGGTGCCAGGTTTCAAATATATAGCAACGGTACAAGTTTTAGAGACCTATACACTGTCGATCCGCTCGGTGTGAGGGTAATTTTATCACATTATTCAGCTGGTGTTTATCGAACGAAATGGACTGGTTATTTAAGCGTCGAGAGTTACACCGAGCCTTTTGATTCAGATGATGTTTTGCTCGAATTTACCTGTAATGACGGGCTTGATGCCCTTGACCGGATAAAGTATTTTCCTGAGGTGGGTAACCCGCTCACCAAGGGTTTGGGAACTATCCGAAGTGTTTTGCTCAATTGCTTTACCCATCTGGATTACTCTAATGTTTTTGTCGTTAACACTTTGATGGAGCAACACGAGACATTGGCGTATAATCTATTTTCCCGACTTGTTGACTTATCACGCTACATAGATGAAGACGGGGAGAGCAAAACCCTATATTGGGTCCTTGAAAACACTTTGAAATCATTGGGTTTGTGCTATCAAAAATCTGGCCCGTACATATTCATATACATGCCTGGTGCACTCAACGTGAGTGGACCGTTGACCTATTATGTTTTTTCCTCGTCGTTATATTATTCGAGCACCGAGACTATGTACAACTACATAGACAAGGCGTCTGCGCATTTTGACTTTTTAGAGGCAAAACAATCGTTGAGCATCAAGTCTGGATTCAACGAAATTGTACATAATTATAACCCCTATCCGCATGGCCTGTTTTTCTTTGACGACCTTGATCTGGCAGACTGGGAAAACCAGGGACCCGAACAGGTTTCCAACGACACGTTTATTGGCTGGTGGGATGACGATGATGCAGAAATTAACGAAATTCTTGCAACCAATGGAATAACCCTTCACCGGTTGGCTGAAGATTCGAACATGAACCGCGGTGCATATGTGCAGATGATGGGAAACAGCGAGGCAACCAAAGGTGACAAGGCGCTTGCTGTTTATTGGCCAACCCCGGATGGCAACCTTTGTGTGATAGATATAAATAGTGGATACGTGTGGGCTGACGGCGAAAATTTAGGGTATAAATTCAGTTTTAAATATGCCGATGGAAAATATCTCGATGATTATTCAATCGAGCATACCGACAAAAAAATAACATCGGTAAAATTTAAATTATCGGTAAAAATAGGCAGCAAATGGGGTGTTTTGCAAACGGGTAGTGATTTTATTTTCAACATGACCTCTGATACAGAAGTGGTTAATACAATTACAATAACCAATAACAACGACACAGTACTCGGCGAGGATCTAGATATTATTTTGCGCCTGCGGAATATAAACCAATCGGGTCTGTCTGAATTGAAGATTTATGATTATTTTATTGCGTATGATGAAGATGACGTTGTGCAATATGCATCAGGTTATGGTTATCTATTATTTTGGGATTTTGAAGCTTTGCCTGGTGAGCTAGAGGTCAACAAAAAAGCTATTGAAACTATAGGAAAAACTGATATCGATTATATCAACAGCGACAAAGTGAAGGTTATTTTTGGAGATAAAAGGACGGGTGGAAGCTTAGACAGGGGCATGTTATGGGTGAACTCAACCACCCCCACAAGCCAATGGTTTTTGTTAGGGGAAACAACATATTTGTCGCTTGCCGAAATGATGCTCCGGTTTTATTTAAGCCAATACACCAATCCATATTTACAACTTACCTGTAAAATTACCGGGTGCGCAATGTATCCACATCTGAATGCATCGCTAAACTACGCACTTACACCTTTATGCGTGCTGATGGACAGCACCAATTTGCCAGGCAAAAAATTGCTTGTAGCAGGAGGCGAATATAACGTGGCGGCGGGTGAATTTGATGGCATTTTCGAGGAGCTAAACCAAATTACAGAAAACATATTATGAGCATAGCAACCTATACCCGCGAGGTGATTCCTGACATGATGAATGGCCGGCCTTATGTTCCAAAATCAAGTGGTACGGGTGGTGGTGGAATTTCAGGCGGTGGTTTGGGAGGTGGCTCGTATGCCAATTTGTTGACCGAAAACACCTTCAACAAATTACAAATTTTTGCTGGCGGCCTTACCAGTTCTGGTGTTGTTACATTTAATAGCACACTTTCGGTTGTCGGTGCTGTTTCATTATCAAGCAACGCAACGATAGGCGGCACATTAGGAGTGACCGGTATCTCAACGTTTACGACGTATCCTTATTTTAATGCCGGTGCCAGGTTTGGCAGCACCTCGGCATATTTGCTTGTAGATTACAACGCATCGGCACTGCGCATCAATGGGGCTGCAAATATAACCGGCAACACAACGATAGGTGGCACGTTAGGAGTGACAGGCACGTTAGGCGTTTCTGGTGTTGCTACATTTTACGGCAATGTATCAGTAGCTGGTAACTTATCGGTTGTTGGTTCCATTGACAGGTACAACCAAACTGAATTAAATATTGGCGATACATTTATAAATCTGGGGACTGCGCAGGTAACTGCCATAGATGGAGGCATACGCATCTATTCGGCCTCGGGTGCTACATTGCTAAGCACCTTAAAATATGTTGCAGCGTCGGATAATTGGAATATCGACAAAGGGTTGACTTTATCCAGTACTTTGTCTATAACTGGTAACACAACAATAGGCGGCACATTAGGAGTGACCGGTATCGCAACATTTACAACGTATCCTTATCTGAACGCCGGTACCAGGTTTGGCAGCACCTCTGCATATATAGCAGTAACTTACGACAGTGGCAACACACGATTGAGCGTTGCCGGTGCTGCCTACATTAGTGGCGCTGCCACATTGTCCAGCACATTAGCTGTCACCGGAGCGGCTACCTTATCGAGTACATTAGGAGTGACCGGAAATACAACAGTTGGCGGCACGCTAGGGGTAACAGGAGTGGCCACATTTACCACATATCCTTATTTTAATGCCGGTGCCAGGTTTGGCAGCACGTCGGCATATATAGCAGTAAGTTACGACAGTGGCAACACACGGTTAAACATAGCTGGTGCTGCCTACATTAGTGGTGTTTCTACATTCAACAGTACTATCAATCAATTGGGTAGTATGTATTCGTCGGCAAGTATAGGCACTGTAGTGTTTGCACCCGGATTTACCGGCGAAGGTTGGCAGATAGATGCATTAGGCAACCTATATGTCAAGTCACTAGAAGTGCGCGAAACCTTCCGTGTTTTTTCGATGGAAGTCGAAAAAATGGCCGTCAATGAGGGATCGCATCTATATACACAGGGTGTGGAAATAGTTGCTATAGATACAAATGCATTCTACTATGACGCATCAAATCGCAATTATGCTGTTTTTACATCCGGTCAGATATTGCGCTGCCAGCAATGGAGCGGATCTACCGAAGTAAAATATTATCAAATACAGGTAGTTACCGATGTAGCCGGAACCGGTGATTATGCCACCGCCCGCAAAGTTACCTATACATCAAAATCAGGAGCTGGCACGGTAGCCATCGGTGATACTGTGGCTCGTGTATCAGGAGATGTTTTGGAGTTAACCAGCCGTGGGGGTGGTTATATACAAATCGCCAATGGCATCACTACAACAGCTGGTAGTTGGACACCTAAATTTAGAGTTGGTTATGTGGACGGGCTTTCCTCAACAGCTAAGAGTACCAATGCAACCGGTTATGGCATGTGGAGCGATAAGTTTGTTGTGGACAGTTCCGGGGCTTATTTGGCAGGTACCATAAATGCTTATTCGGGTGCTATAGGCCAAACATACAAATGGATATTTGACACCGATGGTAATCTATATAATGGATACAAATTTGGCGATGGTGCTGGCGTGCAGCTAAACGCAACGAGTAAATGGGTTGGCGTTCACCAAGATGGCGATAATTTTGCCAGGTTATTCTATGTTACTTCAGGTCAATGGGGAATAAAAGGAATGATTGACGGGAATTTATTATTTCAATTAGGTTCCACCAATAAAATTGCCAATTGGGTATTCGACACAACTTCATTATATAATGGTTATAAATTGGGAGCCGGTTTAGGTGTCGAAATTAACGGGACATCAAAGTATATAAGTGTTGCAAGTGCTACCAATAGCTATATTAAAATGTACTCAACATCAACCAGCGATTGGGGGGTAATTGGCATAAAATCAGGCACTACTTATTTTCAATTAGGCAGCACCAATACAATTGCTGCCTTCACCTTTGATTCCAGCTCTATTTATTCGGGCAACAAATTGGGGGCAGGAGTTGGGCTAGAGATTAATAGTTCATCGCGCTACTTTAGCGTGGCTGGTGCCACCAACAGCTATATAAAAATGTATGAAACAAGCTCAAGCGATTGGGGGATAATTGGAGTTAATGCTGGGACTACTTATTTTCAACTGGGTAGCACCAATAAAATAGCGAATATGACCTTTGATGATTATCATCTCTATTCTGATTATATTTCTATCCAAGATTACGTAACAGGTAAATCAACCTCATCTGAATTACGTATAGGTACGTCATCGTCATATTCGTTAATACAATATTTTGGCGGCGCTCCGGGAATATATATCAATGATGACGATTATAATGACTCTGGTTATAATGGGCATCTAAATATATCAGCAGATGGTTTATCCGGTTATTATAATGGCACTCAATTCTATTCAATCTCATTTAATGAATATATTTTTTCAAAAGGCACTGCCTCATCGATCTTTTTTGCAATCGTTGGCCTTCCAACCTCATCAAGCGGCCTAATAACTGGTCAATTATATACTCAAACAGCTACTCAATTAGGTGGTAGCGGAACTACTAAAGTCATTTGCATAGTTTAAATTTTATTTAAATAATATGGAAAAACAAATTAAAAACAAAGATTTGCAGGTAATCCTTGAGGGGATATACCGCTGTGGTAACCAATCAAAGCAACCATTTAGACGTTATATGATGCATAACGCAAAAGTGATTAAAGCCGAATTAGAAGGGCTATTTGAGAGTGAAGAAAAAGTGCCAGGATGGGAACAATACGAAGAGGCACGTAATGCTATTGTTGATGTCTATGCAATTGGCAGACACCAAAACAACGAGCCTATATTTGGTGAAAACGAAACTGAAGCTATGCGAAAGTTTACAGAGCTAAAAATAAAATACCAAGATTTATTGGCCAAAAAGCGCGAGGCTTCAAAATACTTTTTTGATAAAGTTATGGAGTTGCCAATAGCCATCGAATTATTTAGGGTTTCCGAAACTGAATTACCTAAAGAGCTGACGCTTGACCAAGCTTTAGGCATTGAATTGTTGATCAATTTTACCGATATAAATGATAAATCGGTAAAAAGCGATTTAAAAGAAGATTAAAGACGCTTTAAGGGGCAATAAAAACCCATGCGTTATCTGCCAGGCTCTCAAACCTGGCAAAATTAAAGGTGCCATAACACCTGCCAAAGGCATTTGCCCTTGCGGTGGTGTTGTGGCACCTTATTTATTTTTATTGTGAGAGGGTACAAAAATACTAAATTTCGGATATATGAATTTTCAAATTTGTGCACATTTTGAATTAAATTTGTGCACATTTTGATTTTGCGATTATACATNATT
>WSSedL1CaDRAFT_10000642_pt1 | contig 23716 bp, 20 predicted proteins | sample WetSurSL1Cattail_FD_9464 | JGI IMG/M metagenome (IMG submission 9464)
TAACCCGTTGGGTGTAATTATTTGAAGTAGAAAACATTGGTTGGATATTGGTCAAGATACTGAAATTCAGTATCTTGATGTCACCAAACAAACCAATATCTATGTCAAATATAGTAAAAAATTATTTTAGAGTTTTAGAAGTTATAAGTTCATTGGATTGCGAATTAGAATATAAATCTGGCGTTGGAAGAAAAGAAAAAATGTCTGATTTAGAGGTTGTTGCAATGAGTTTGACAGCTGAATTTATGTCTATTGATAGTGAAAATTCTTTATTTAAAGAGATTAATAAGCAACAAATACCTAATTTAATTGAGCGAAGTCAGTTCAATAAAAGAAGGCGAAAATTGTTTTTCTTTTTAGAAGAAGTAAGAACAAAATTAGCATCTCGGTTTTTAGAATTTGAAGATTATTTTATCGTGGATAGTATGCCGTTGGAGATTTGCAAATTTGCACGTCATCGGAGAATTAAAATCTGTAAAAATGAGTTTGAAACAGCTCCTTCAAAAGCTACCGTCTGGACACAAATATATTTTTAATTATATTTGAGAAAAAGTGCAGACTAGATATTTTGAAAATTTAAAAGACAAGCGATTGTTGAATAGAGGTAATTCTATTCTCAATCGCTTGTTTGCTAATAGTATTTATTCGATAAGACAATTAGCAGAAAGTGACTCTGAAGCCAAAGCGATTTATCGATTTTTGCAAAATGATAACGTCAGTGAGGCTGATATTATAAAGAATATGTCTTTTAATTGTGTAAGCTGTGTTGAAGATAAATCTGTTTTGTGCATTCAGGATAGCAGCGAAATAAATCTTTATAATCACAAGAATAGGATAAAAAAGGATGAATCAATTGGACTGACCAATGCTTCTGTTGGAGGACTTGGCTTTTTTATTCACCCAAGTTTTATTATAGATTCAGATACTTTAATGCCCTATGGTTTTTCAGATGTAAAAATATGGAATAGAGGGCATGAACTGCCTGCTAAAATGAAGACCAATACTCACAATCGTATACCCATTGAAGAAAAAGAGTCTTATAGATGGATAGATTCCTCTCTTGAAACTAAGAAAAGACTAAATAAAGCAAAAGAAATAATTATTATTCAGGATAGAGAGGGGGATATTTTCGAACAATTTTGCCTTGTTCCCGACAGTAAAACGCATTTATTGATTAGATCCCGATTTAATCGATTGTTGGATAATAAAATAAAACTTTTCGATCATCTTAGTTCTCAGCCACTTCAAGGAAGTTACACAATTGAACTAGAGGGAGATAAAAGAAGAAAGATCCAAAAAAGAACAGCTACTATAGAAGTACGCTTTTCAGAAATAACAATAGGCAAACATCAATATTCAGGGAAACATCTTCCCTATAAAATCAATCTTTACGCGATTGAAGCAAAAGAAGTAGGAGAAAATATTGAAAACCCAATACTTTGGAGATTACTAACGACAAAAAAAGTTGAAGATCTACAAACTGCATTACTTTGTATCGAATGGTACACCTATAGATGGACTATTGAAGAAGTATTTAGAATTTTAAAGAAAGAGGGCTTCAATATCGAAGCTAGCGAATTATCCCAAGGCAAAGCAGTTCGTAAACTATGTCTTTTGATGCTGGAGACTATTATAAAGCTCTTTATCATGCAAATAGCCTATGCCAGCGAAGAAGAAACTGAACCCATAAGCTGTTTTTCAGAGGAAGAAATGGAGTGTTTAGAATTGCAAATCATACAATTAGAGGGTAAAACCGAAAAATTAAAAAACCCATATAAATCGTCAGATTTGAAACGATATATATGGGCTATTGCTAGATTAGGAGGATGGAAAGGTTATCTTTCAGAAAGAAAACCTGGCGTCACAACCTTTTGGATTGGCCTGCAAAAATTCAATTCAGTCATGCAAGGCTGGATACTCTTTAGAGATGTGTCCAGACGGTAGCAATTAAGCCTCTTTTTTGTTTATTTAAACTTCATCATTTTCTTCTGATGGATTTTCTGGAAGTTCTAACTTTGGTTCTTCTTTTTTAGGGGAGACCTTTCTATTTTTCTTCATCATTTCACCTACTTGGTTTGAAGCTGAAAATGAAGCTACCATGTTGTTTAGCATTTCGCTACCTGCTTGTGGAGAATTAGGAAGTAAAATTAAATTAGAATTAGCATCAGCGCCTATGGCTTGTAAAGTGTCATAATGCTGTGTTACTACAATAAGAGCAGATGCTTCTTGAGAGTTGATTCCAACACGATTTAATACATCTACACTTTCTACTAATCCACGAGCAATTTCTCTTCTTTGGTCAGCAATACCTTGTCCTTGTAATCTTTTGCTTTCTGCTTCCGCTTTTGCTTTAGCTACAATTCTAATTCTAGATGCTTCTGCTTCAAATTCAGCTACTGTTTTTTCTCTATCAGCAGCATTAATTCTGTTCATAGCATTTTTTACTTGAATATCTGGATCAATATCTGTTACCAAAGTATTGATAATGGTGTAACCATAAGTGGTCATTGCTTCGTTTAATTCTCTTTTTACTGCAATAGCAATATCATCTTTTCTTTCAAAAACATCATCTAATTTTAATTTAGGAACTTCAGCACGTACAACGTCAAATACATAAGACGTAATTTGATCGTGTGGATATTCTAATTTATAAAATGCATCATAAACGGTTTCTTTAACCACCATAAATTGAACAGAAACTTTTAGTTTAACAAATACATTGTCCTTAGTTTTAGTTTCAATAATAACATCTAACTGTTGAATTTTAAGATTAACTCGTCCCGCAATTCTATCAATCATTGGAATTTTTAAGTGTAGACCAGATTGCCTAATGCTTAAGTATCTTCCAAAACGTTCTACAATTACTGCAGTTTGTTGCTTGACAGTAAAAAACGAAGACAGTAGAATAAATAAGCCGATTAAGAGAAAAATAATTAATGAAATACCCATTTTTATATAATTTAGTTTTATTAAAGTCCTAATTTACCAAAAATTATCTAGGTTTGTGTATCTACATCGTTAATATATGAAAATTTCTTACTTATTTTTTGTATTCTTCTTATTTATTGGATCTATCTCAGCTCAATATGGTTATCGTGATTCTAATAGAATAGGGATTACAGCAGGAATCAATCAGTTTACATTAAACACCAATAATTTTGAAACTAAAGCTGATATAGGATGGAATGCAGGTCTATCTATGAGAGGAAATTTTTATAACAATTGGGATATGGTGTATGCCATCCAGTTTTCTGAGAATAACTTTTCAGCTGCTACTGACCAATTGGTTTTTGGAAAAGAAGATGTGAATTTTACATTACCTTCTGCACAAATTTCGTTACAACTGAGTTATGTGTTAATTGATAGTCATTTATCAATTGAATTTGGTCCATTAGTTCAGGTTAACGGAAAATTCAAAGTAGAGTCAGGAAAAGAAAACAATGTAATTTCAGGAACTACTTTATTAGCTAAAGATATTGTTGATATTGGTAAATTTAATTTTTATCCAACGGTTGGAATTACAGCAGGAGTAAAGCATTTTAGATTGAATGTTTCCTATCAATATGGAATTTCAAATATGCTTGGAAATTTGAATTCTAAAAATCTGGGTTATAATTTTAAAGGAAATACTGGAATTCTAAACGGAAATATTATTCTTTATTTATAAAAAAAGTCCCGATTTTTTGTCAGGACTTTTAGTTTTATATAGCTTCAATTGCTTTCTGAATTCTTGAAATTGTTTCTTGTTTTCCAATGACTTCCACAATATCAAATAGGTGAGGACCTTTCAAAGCGCCAACCAAACTCAAGCGGAAAGGTTGCATTACTTTACCCATTCCTATTTCGTTTTTGGTTAACCAATCTTTTACAATCGCTTCAATATTTACAGAAGTAAAATCGGTGATTTCTTCAAGAACAGAAATTAACTCTTGCATTAATGCAGGTGTTTCCTCTTTCCAATTTTTCTTTGCTTTTTCATCATAAGTTGATGGAGCTATAAAAAAGAAATCGCCTAATTCCCAAAATTCCGAAACAAAGTTAGCTCGTTCTTTTATTAACGATACAATTTTGGTAGTCAATTCAAGTGAAGTAGAAAATCCTTTTTCAACTAAGATAGGAGTGAAGTCTTTCGCTAAATCTTCATCATTTGCTTGAATTAAATATTGATGATTGAACCATTTATTTTTCTCTGGATCAAATTTGGCTCCAGCCTTATGAACTCGGTTCAAATCAAAAGATGATACTAATTCTTCTAGTGAATATAATTCTTTTTCGGTTCCATCATTCCAACCTAATAATGCTAAGAAATTAACCACTGCTTCTGGGAAAAATCCTTTTTCTCTATAACCTGATGAAATTCCTTCATCTGTTTTCCATTCTAGTGGAAACACTGGAAATCCTAATTTATCTCCATCACGTTTGGATAACTTTCCGTTTCCAACAGGTTTTAAAATTAAAGGTAAATGAGCAAATTCTGGTGCTTCCCAACCAAATGCTCGGTACAATAAAACGTGCAAAGGCATTGATGGCAACCATTCTTCACCACGAATTACATGCGTAGTTTCCATTAAATGATCATCAACAATATTAGCTAAATGATAGGTTGGCATTCCGTCACTTTTAAACAATACTTTATCATCAAGTAAGCTAGTTTCAAATTTAACTTCGCCACGAATGATATCCTTTAAATGCAAAGTTTCATCAACAGGAGTTTTAAAACGAATTACATAATGTTCTCCATTAGCAATTCTTTGCGCTGTTTGTTCTGCTGAAATAACTAAAGAAGTATCTAATTTTTCTCTGTTTGTATGATTGTAAATAAATGTTTTTCCTTCTTCTTCTTGTGCTTTTCTAGCTTCATCTAAAGCTTCAGCTGTATCAAATGCATAATACGCCCAACCTGAATTTATTAATTGATCGGCATATTGTTTGTACAAATCTTTTCTTTCACTTTGACGGTAAGGACCAAATTTTTCATTTTTTCCAATAGTTTCATCAGGAGCAATTCCTAACCATTCTAAAGCTTCCATGATGTATTGTTCAGCACCAGGAACAAAACGATTCTGGTCAGTATCTTCAATTCTTAGAAAGAAAGTTCCACCATTTTTTTTGGCAAACAAATAATTAAATAGGGCAGTACGAACTCCGCCAATATGTAAAGGTCCCGTTGGACTTGGTGCAAAACGCACACGAATTGGGTTTGACATTTTTTATAAATTTTGTTGCAAAGATAATTAGAAGTTAGAAGTCAGGAGTTAGAAGTGAGAAGTTTTTCAAAAATAGTCTGCAATTTGTCTTTATTGAATTTTTAATATCAAAGAGTATTTTAAAATTATTACTTTTATGGGTTATTAAAAAGCAAAAACAATTTGAATAGTTCCAATTTTATTTATCAAAAATTAGAAGCTTTTATTAGAAAGTATTATTTAAACGAATTGATAAGAGGCGTAGTTTTCTTCATTGGTTTGGGTTTGCTGTATTTTCTTTTCACGCTTTTTATAGAATATTTTCTTTGGTTGAAACCAACAGCAAGAACTATTTTGTTTTGGACTTTTGTTGGAGTAGAAGTGTTTTTGTTTTTTCGATTTATTTTATTTCCCATTTTTAAATTATTGAAATTCAAAAAGGGAATTGATTACAATGAAGCTTCTGCAATTATTGGAAATCATTTTTCAGATGTAAAAGACAAGTTGCTCAATTTTATTCAGCTTTCGAATCTTGATAATAGTTCTGAAAAATCAGAATTGCTTTTGGCTTCTATTGAACAAAAAGCAAATGCTTTGCAACCCATTCCGTTTTCTAATGCGGTAAATTTTAATTCGAATAAAAAATATTTACCACTTGCTTTTGTTCCAGTTTTGTTATTTGCATCTTTTTATTTTTCTGGAAATAAAGGAATCATCACTCAAAGTTTGAATCGAATTGTTCATTTCAATGCTACTTTTTTACCACCAGCTCCGTTTGAATTTGTGCTTTTGAATTCCAATTTACAAACCCAACAAAACAAAGATTTTATTTTAAAGGTTAAAACAGTTGGTAAAATTGTTCCTGAAAACGCTATTATTTATATTAATAATGAAAGTTATTTTATGGAAACTACTAAAGCGGGTGAATTTGAATTTAAAATAGAAAAACCTACTCAGGATATTTCTTTTCATCTTCAAGGTAATTCGGTTTCATCTGAAGAATACCAATTGAAAGTGGTTGCTGTTCCTTCTATTTTAAACTTCGAAATGCATTTGAATTTTCCTTCGCATTTAAATAAAAAACCTGAAATTATTAAAGGAACAGGTAATGCTATTATTCCCGAAGGAACTAAAGTAACTTGGAAAATTAATACTCAATCTACTCAAAAAGTGGTGTTTTCGAATGCAAATTCGGTTTCTGAGTTTAGTAAAACGAATAATAGCTTTATTTTAACTAAAAATGTCAGTGAAAATACAGATTATCAAATAATTAGCTCTAATAAAGCCATAGTTGACTACGAAAAGTTGAATTATCAGTTAAGTGTTGTCAAAGATCAATTCCCAACGATTACTGTGAACCAAGCACCTGACAGTTTAAAGTTGACTACCAATTATCTTTTAGGAAAAATTAGTGATGATTATGGCTTGCGCCAATTGCAAGTTGTCTATTATGAATCGAATAAACCAGCCACTGCCAAACGTGGAACAATTGCAATTAAGTCTGGTGTTTTTGATCAGTTTGTTTTTGCTTTTCCAGCTAATCTTCCTGTTCAAGATGGAGTAACGTATGATTACTTTTTTGAAGTTTTTGATAATGATATTTTACATCATTTTAAAAGTTCTAAGTCTGCTGTTTTTTCTAATCGAATTAATACCGTTCAAGAAAAGCAAGATTTGGTTTTACAACAACAATCGGATAATATTCAGGGTTTGCAAAAATCATTAAAAAGTCAAGACAAGCAATTTTCTCAATTGGATAAGATTCAAAAATCAGGAAAGGAAAAAGAGAATTTCGAATTTAACGACCAACAAAAAATTAACGATTTTATCCAACAGCAAAAAAAGCAAGATGAAATGATGCGTAATTTGATGGATAAAATGAAAAATAATTTAGTTGAATCTAAATCTAAACCAGAAGATGATTTTAAAAAAGAATTAGAAAAACGTTTAGTATCCAATAACGAAGAAATAGAAAAAAACAAAAAACTTTTAGACGAGTTAAAAGCGCTGAATGATAAAATGAAGAATGAAGACTTGTTTGATAAGTTAGATCAGTTCAAACAAAAGAGTAAAAATCAAGTTAAGAATTTACAACAATTAGTAGAACTAACTAAGAAATATTATGTCCAAAAAAAGGCTGAACAAGTTGCGGATAAATTAGATAAATTATCCGAGAAGCAAGATAAACTTTCTGAAAGTGAAAAAGAAAATACACTTTCAAAACAACAAGAAATCAATAAAGATTTTGATAAAATTCAGGAAGAATTAAATGATTTAAAAAAGGATAATAAAGAATTAAAATCACCTTTGGATTTACCTAAGGAAGACAATACTGAAAAAAGTATTGATGCCGATTTGAAGAAAGCTTCTGAGGAATTAAAAAACAATAATACTCCCAAAGCAAAACCGAATCAGAAAAATGCTTCCAAGAAAATGAAAGCCATGTCTAAGAAAATGGATCAAGGAATGGAAGGAGCAGAGATGGAACAGATGGAAGAAGATGTAAAAATGTTACGCCAAATTTTAGATAACCTTTTAGCTTTTTCTCTTTCTGAAGAATCGGTCATGTTGCGTTTTAAATCATTGAATTCTGCCTCGCCAGCTTTTAATAAGAACATAAAATTACAACAAGACTTGCGTTTGCAATTCAAACATGTTGATGATAGTTTGTTTGCTATGTCTTTACGCAATCCTAAATTAACCGAAGACATAACTAGAGAAGTGGGCAATGTACAATACAATATGGATAAAGCTTTAGAAACCTTATCCGATTCTCAAGTTTCTAAAGGAGTTTCTCATCAACAGTATGCTGTTGCTTCCGCTAATAAATTGGGAGATTTTCTAAGTGAAATATTAAATAATATGCAAATGTCTTTATCTTCTATGGGACAGGGAAAACCAAAACCTGGACAAGGGGAAGGAATGCAGTTGCCAGATATAATTTCCAAACAACAAGCGTTAGGTGATAAAATGAAACAAGGTATGAAAGCTGGTGAAGGTAAAGATGGAAAGGAAGGTAAAGGAAATGACAAAAGTGCTAAAGATGGAAATGGTGGTGAAGATGGAGAAGGAGATGCAAAGGCTATTATGGAAATATACAAACAGCAAAAAGAACTACGAGATGCTTTAGAAAGTGAATTGAAAAAACAAGGTTTAGGTAATGCTGGGCAAAATGCTTTAGAACAAATGAAGCAATTAGAAAAGCAGTTATTGAATAAAGGTTTTAAAAATGAAACACTTCAGAAAGTGATGAATATTAAACAAGAATTATTAAAACTAAACAACGCTATTCAACAGCAAGGAGAAGAAAATAAAAGACAATCTCAAACAAATAATAAGGACTTTAATAATCAATCAAGAGCGCTACCTAACAGCTTGTTAGAATATTTGAATAGCATAGAGATTTTAAATAGACAATCATTACCTTTGCGCTCCAATTTTAACCGTAAGGTTCAAGAATATTTTAAAACAAAATGATAAATTTTAATTACGAAAACGACTTTAATTTAGATAATGAGGAAGCAATTGCTACTTGGTTATCTGCTGTAATTGTATCTGAAAAAAAGAAAGAAGGTGAGATTAATTATATTTTTTGTGATGATGATTATCTTCATAAGATCAATCTTGAATATCTAAACCACGATACACTTACGGATATTATTAGTTTTGATTATACGGTAGGAAATGAATTGAACGGAGATATTTTTGTTTCTGTTGAACGTGTACAAGACAATGCTAATGATTTTAATGTTTCTTTTGAAGAGGAACTAAAGCGTGTTTTGGTCCATGGTGTTTTGCATTATTGTGGATACAAAGATAAGGATGAAGAAAGCGAACGATTGATGCGTTCTAAAGAAGATGAAAAAATAGCGATGTTCCACGTGGAACAATAAGGTTTTTTTTATCTTTAAATATAAAATGTTTCACGTGGAACATTTTAAAATTGAATAATGAAATGCTTCTTTTGAGGAGCGGAATTTAAACTTGGGTTTTGTTTTCGGAATAAATTTTGAGATCAAAATTGCATCCCTGATTTCAGGGCAAATAATAAAAAAAATGTTTCAAGAAGAGTATGATGTAATTGTTGTTGGTGCTGGTCACGCAGGTTCGGAAGCTGCTGCCGCTGCCGCAAATTTGGGTTCGAAAACTTTATTGGTTACAATGAGTTTGCAAAACATTGCCCAAATGTCTTGTAATCCTGCTATGGGTGGAATTGCAAAAGGTCAAATTGTTCGTGAGATTGATGCGCTAGGTGGTTATTCAGGAATTGTTTCTGATAGAACAGCGATTCAATTTAAGATGTTGAATAAATCGAAAGGTCCCGCCATGTGGTCTCCGCGTGTTCAGAGTGACCGTATGCGTTTTGCCGAAGAATGGAGAATGATGTTAGAAGGAACTCCAAATCTTGATTTTTATCAAGAAATGGTAAAAGGTTTGATTATTGAAAACGGAAAAATAAAAGGAATTACAACTTCTTTAGGTGTTGAAATTCGTTCCAAATCGGTTGTGCTAACTAATGGAACTTTCTTGAATGGATTGATTCATATTGGTGAAAAACAATTCGGAGGCGGTAGAGCAGGAGAGAGTGCCGCTCACGGAATTACAGAAGATTTGATTAAAGTAGGTTTTGAAGCGGGAAGAATGAAAACGGGAACGCCTCCTCGTGTGGATGGTCGTTCTTTGGATTATTCTAAAATGAATGAAGAAAAAGGAGATGCAAAGCCTTCTAAATTTTCCTATTCTGATTTAACTTCGCCATTAACGAATCAAAGATCTTGTTACATGACATACACTTCTCTTGATGTTCATAATATTTTGAGAGAAGGTTTTGATCGTTCGCCAATGTTCAATGGACGAATTAAAAGTCTTGGGCCAAGATATTGTCCTTCTATTGAAGATAAAATTAATCGTTTTGCAGATAAGGAAAGACACCAATTATTTGTTGAACCTGAAGGTTGGAATACTTGTGAAGTTTATGTAAATGGATTTTCAACTTCGCTTCCAGAGGATATTCAGTTTAAAGCATTGAGTTCTGTTGCTGGTTTTGAAAAGGTAAAATTCTTTCGTCCAGGTTATGCAATCGAGTATGATTATTTTCCTCCAACACAATTGAAACATACCTTAGAAACTAAATTAATTGAAGGTTTGTATTTTGCTGGACAAATTAATGGAACTACTGGTTATGAAGAAGCAGCTTCACAAGGATTAATGGCTGGAATTAATGCGCATTTAAAAGTACACGAAAAAGCGCCGTTAATTTTAAAAAGAGACGAAGCTTATATTGGAGTTTTAATTGACGACTTAATTACAAAAGGAACTGAAGAGCCATACAGAATGTTTACTTCTCGTGCGGAATACAGAACCTTATTGCGACAAGACAATGCCGATTTTAGATTAACACCTATGGCACACGAAATAGGTTTAGCTTCTGAAGCTCGTTTGCGTCGAATGGAGCGTAAGCTAAATGAATCAGAAAAGATGGTTGCTTTTTTTAGAGAAACTTCTGTTTCAGTTGCTGAAACAAATCCAATCTTAGAAGAAAAAGGAACTGCTCCAATTTCTCAAGGAGATAAGATGTTTAAAATATTTTCTCGTCCGCAAATTGATTTGGAAGATATGATGAAATTCGAAAAAGTTAAATTGTATGTTGCAGAAAATGATTTGGACGAAGAAATTTTAGAACAAGCCGAAATCCAAGTAAAGTATTCCGGTTATATTGAAAAGGAAAGAAATAACGCTGACAAGTTAACCCGATTAGAAGATGTCAAAATCCCAGCCGATTTCGATTATGATAAAATAAAATCAATGTCTATTGAAGCCAAGCAAAAATTACATAAGATCCGTCCTGTAACTATTTCACAAGCTTCAAGAATTAGCGGAGTTTCTCCTAGTGATATTTCGGTATTGCTGATTTATATGGGAAGATAAGATTTAATATTCTAGATATGAGATTAACTATTTTTAATCTAAATCTGCAATCAAAAATCGTTAATCAATAATCTTAAATCATTTTGTTCCACGTGAAACTATGTTGTTAAGCATTGATATTGTTGAGAAAATGGATTTTAAAAATATTATTTACTTTCTAATAATTATTTAAAATTGTAAAATTGATTTTTAGTAATCAATTTTTACTAATTACTAAAAACTGATCCCTGACCACTAAAAAATGGATATTTCAAATAAAACGCATTTCCTTACTGTAAAAGACCATTCTGTTTCTAAGGAAATTTTCGAATTGTATCATGACCAAGAGTTGGATATGTTAATTACACATCCGCAACCGAGTTTAGATAATTTAGGCAAGTATTATGAAAGTGAAGATTACATTTCGCATACAGATAATAAAAGATCTTTATTTGAAAAAGCTTATCATTTTGTAAAAGGTATTGCTTTAAAAAATAAATTGAATTTAATCAATTCGCAGCAGGTTGCAAAAGGTCGAATTTTAGATATAGGAGCGGGTACAGGCGATTTTTTAACAGTTGCTAAAAATGATGGTTGGCAAACTGTTGGAATTGAACCTAGCGATCGAGCTAAAGGAATTGCTATTAAAAAAGGAATTTCGTTTGTAGAGAATACTGGAGCTTTAGAAAATAATTCTTTTGATGTCATTACTATGTGGCATGTTTTAGAACATGTGCCAGATTTAGATTTTCAAATTAAAGAATTAAAACGATTGTTAAAACCTACAGGAACTTTAATTATTGCGGTTCCAAATTTTAAATCTTTTGATGCAAATCATTACAAAGAATTTTGGGCAGCTTTTGATGTGCCCATTCATTTTTGGCATTTTTCGAAAAAAGCAATTCAGATTCTTTTTCAAAAAGAAAATATGAAATTAGAAAAAGTACTTCCTATGAAGTTTGATTCCTTTTATGTGAGTTTGCTTTCTGAAAAATATAAAAATGGGAAAATGAATTTTGTAAAAGCATTTTTCGTAGGATTACAGTCAAATTGGAAAGCAAAACAAAATTTAGAGTATTCTTCGTTGATTTACGTCTTAAAAAACAACTAAAACTTATTTTAAAGCCTTTTTAAGATGTTTTTCAGTGTTAAATGTGAATTGTATTAGCTGTTTTTAGTTTTTGCTTTATTTTTAATTTATTTACGTCGTTTTTTATAGTTTAAAATTATTACTTTTATATTAGTTATAATAAAATACAATAGTTTAAAATTTCCCCATTTTTTCGGTGTTTTTTAGGATACTATCTATTTTTTTATATTTTTGCTTCACACACACATCAATTACAATTTAAATAAAATGAAATTACAGATTCAAGAATACCAAAAAAGAAATATTTTAGATAGGAGTAAAAAAGTATTACTACTTATCGCAATTTCTATTTCAGTTGTTGCTTGTCAAAAAACAGCAGAAGTTAAAGAAGTTAAAACAGCTTATGTAGATACTTCGGAATTAATGAAACAGTACACTGAAGCAAAAGATCTTGAAGCAAAGTACAAAGCACAATCAGAAGAAAAAGGGAGACAATTAGATGCTGAGATAAAACGTTTCAAACAAGATGCTGCTAATTTCCAAAGTCAAGCACAGGCTAATGGACAAGAATGGGCTCAAAAAAGAGGAGCTGAATTGCAAAAAAGAGAGCAACAATTGGGGTATGCACAACAAGCATTGGCACAACAATTGCAACAAGATAGTGGAGTCGAAATGGATTCTCTTGTTACTGGTGTTAAAAAATTCATTAAAGCTTACGGTAAAGAAAACGGATATGCATATATCTACGGTACAGGTGATGCTGCTTCAGTCTTATATGCTGAAGAAAAATATGATATCACTAAAGATATTATCAAAAAATTAAATGATAAATATGCTGCTTCTGTTAAGAAAGACGAAAAAGTAGAAGAGAAAAAATAATTTTCAATTAATGGTTTAAAAATGCCTTCATCTAGTTGTAGATTGAAGGCATTTTTTTTTGTTAGGATTACTTGGAAAAAAAATAAGTCTAAAAGGGCGAAGAAAATAATATAAAAAGAAGAAAATAATATAAAAAATAGAGATTTTTATTGAGTTTAAACCAAATTCTACATCAAAGTAAAATAATTGACTTCAAAACGGAAATAAATCATTTATAAGAAGTTTTTTTCTCTTCTAAGGAAAGCCTTGAATTTAAAATTATATTCAATAGAATGCAGCTAAATAGCTTCTAAAGCTTATGGAATTATGAAATGGAGTATTTTTTCAAAATTATTAATCCGTATCTGAATTAAATCCTAAATATAGAGTAATTAATCGCTCAGTATTATGGCTGAAAAAAGGTAAAAATTTTTCAAATAAAGAGATTTTTACGCATGAAATATTCTTCTTTTTATAAAACTATATGGTCTAAATAGGTAATAACTAATTTTATATGATAATGAATAATTTAGAATATCCTCTGGTCTAAATAGTGTCGAGGTCAAAATTTGGTATTTATGAAAAATCCCTGGAAACATCAACCAATAATTAATATAGATCTGAAGAATTTCTCGATTGTTTTTTTGTACACTAAAATCGCTTTCGATAGTTTGTAAAGCTATTTTAGTAAAATAATTGGATTGTGTTGGAACGGTTGTGTTGGGTAGTTTTTTATCAAAATACTGGATTAACAATAGGTTGGTTTGATTGATTATCCTTTCTGCTTTAAATAGTTGTATTAAAGATTTCCATTTTATAGGATCTATTTTATCAAATGGATATTCATGAATATCAACTAACCATTTTAGCCTTTCCCAACGGTGTCTTGAACCATGAATCATGAGATAAACTAATTCTAATTCAGGAGTAAGAACGGTAAATTTTCGTCCTGCAAAAATGATGTCTTCTTTGTTCTCCAAAATAACACTTTTAATCTTTTTTGTAGAAATGGGAAGCGTGTGCATCAATGTCCAGTGCATTTCTACATAAAAACCACTTTCCTTGTTGATAAAAGAGATATCATGCGCATTTTTAATTAATAATTCCTGTTGTATTTTATTTTCAGGCCAAAAAACTCCTGCTGCAAAATGATATCCATTGGATAAAAGTATGTTAATTATTACTTCCAAGTCTTCTTGGTCAATTAAAATATCAATATCATGCGAATAGCGTACCGCTGGATCATTGTAAATCCTTTGGGAAAGTAAAGGACCTTTTAAACAACAAAAAGCAATATCATTTTGTCTCAATAAATCGGTAATACTAATGAAGTTTTGTACCATTTTTAAATGGCGCATTTTTTCTTGAAAGAAATCTTTACTGCGATTTTCACCCAACCAACGGTCAATTTGTTGGTGACTTAAACGATGGCGTTTATGTAAAATCTCTCTAGTGTACATTAGGAAAGGTATTTTTTTGTCAATGCAACATAGCGAAGATAAAGCGGTATTGAAAATGCTTTTTTATCTGTTGGGTTTACTTTTTCTTTTTGAATGAAGTTTTTTATTAAATCATTCTTAAAAAATGGCAGTTGTTCATTTTTGTTAAGAATTAGAAATAGATTTTGAAGAAATAAATTTTCTTCTTTTTGTTTTTGTTTGGTATAACTAATACGCATGCCTTCTCCTTTGTCTCTTCGGACTCTAATACATTCTGTTAAAATCCCTTTCATAGTTTCCCGATATAACAAACGAGATTGCATGTTGCAATAGGTGTATTCTATTGGCATGCTGAACCAAAACTCTAAAACGGCTTTGTCTAGTAACGGGTATTTATAAACAAATCCATAACGTTCCGAGTGTAAAGACCAACTGTCCATACGGTCTGGAATGTGGTAGTTATGCAATAAGTTGAGCATGAATTGGGTACGATTGCCATAACCGAAAATATTTTTTGAGCGATTTAAAATTATTTTTTTCCAATGCTTTCTAATAAAATGGAACTGTGTATAGCGAAGTATAGACCAATCTTTAGAACGATAAACTGGCAACAATCCTAAAGGAATTACCAAAGGAAGTACTTCTGTTCTAAAACGCATGATACTGCGCTTTATACCATTTTTCAATATAAAACGTCTGAGCATTTTCCATTTGAAACTAAAAAATAAATGGTTGTAAATACCTCGGGTACTTAGTGAAACAAATTCATCTCCACCCCAACCACTAAAAATAGTGCTTACGTGATCCTTTGCTGCCATCTTCATTGTAGGATGTTCAATAGACATTCGCTCAAATTCAGGAAGAATCAAGTCTTTACTTAATTCATTTTCATTTAATCGTAGGTAATTAATGGTGACTTTTTTTTCGGATGCAAAAGTTTCAATCAATACTTTTTCATCTACTCCTTCAAATTCCTCTTGAAAAGTTTCAGGTGTCCAGGAATAGCCAATAAGTTGCGATTTATCTTCAATAGTATCGGCTAATATGGCGGCTACTCCGGTAGAATCCAGACCACCACTTACATGCACTCCTGTTTTTCCTGATTCGATTCGATTGGTAGTAGCTTCAAGCAGTAATTTTCGCAATTGTGAAACTGCCTGATCAAAAGAAAGCGTTTTGTTCTTTTTAAGTTGCTCGGGTTTCCAATATTTAGTTTGTTGTTTCCCATTAGATGAAAAACGTACGCTATGCCCTGGAATAATTTTATAGGTATTCTCGAATGTAGTCTGGGAATAATTTCTCTTTTGTTGAAAAAAATCGATAATTAGTTTTTCTTCTGAAAGAGCAGTTTTAACTAATTTGGATTGAGCTAATCCAAATTCATGCGAAGCAAAAATAAGTTGGTTGTTTTCAAACCAATAAGTCAAAGGTCTTGCTCCTATGTGGTCGCGAAATAAGTGTATTTCATTTTTAATTTTATCAAAAACCACTACAGCAAAATCCCCATTGATGTAATTAGCGCAATCAATACCCCATTTTTGATACCCTTTGGCAAATGCTTCCTCGGGAGATGCAAAAGAAAAATGATTTTGTAATTCTGGAGTATTATAAATTCGAATATCGGCAAGAATGATTAGGTTTTCATATTCAAAAATACCAGCATTGGGTTTTCTTTCAGGGTGATGGCAATAGCCCAAAGCATAATTATTGGCAATTGTAGCATGTTCCTGAAATCCCTCCCATTTGACAGCAGTAGCCAATGCTTCAATTTCCTGGGATGTTACTGCTTTTTGATCTAGATTGATAATGCCGTATATAAAACTCATTTTAAGTGATTTTTAAAGAATTTATGAGGTTAGAAAGTCTTTTTTAAAAACTAAAGATCTCTTTGTATCTGGTTCTTCCTTTAGGGGTAACATACACTTCATTTGCTATTAACCACGCATGGGCTACTAATTCTTTGTTATTTTTATATTGCAAACCCAAGTACATTATCGAACCTATTTGGCGTCGTTGCAACATAAAACGCGCCGCAAAAGATTTAACCAGACAGATATTTTGCCAAAAGGCCAATTTATTAGCTCTGGCAACGGCAAGTTTTACTTTTCTAAGTAAAAGAGGGTCTCCTTTTTGAGGCAAACTCTCAATAGAATCTAATTGACTAATGCAAAATTTAAAAGGCAAAAAAAGAAAAATCTTAGAGAAAAACAAAAAAAATACCGCTTCTACAAACAGTATTTTTTCTTCTAATGGTAGTTGTATTATTTTTTTAAACCAGTTCACTTTTTTTAATAATATCAAATTCTATTGCTTTGTTTAAAAAGGATTGTACTTCTTCCTTACATTGCTCTGGAGTTACTTCAAATTCCTCCAATAGAGTAGCAGTAATCTCTTCAATGTTTTTAGGCTCTTCGATCAATTCCCAAATTCTTTTGGCTACAGGATCTAATCCAAAATATTTGCCTTTATCCAGGTGCATCATCACCTGGTTGTCGTCTAATTCTCCGTCAATAATTTGTTCGTTTCTGCTGTATTGTTCCATTTTTATTATATTGTTAAGTTGCCTATTGTGTCGATATATCCAAATTCTTTCATGGTTTCATAGTTGTAGGCAACTAATTCTTGTATTTGTTCTTCGTTAAGGAGTTCTCTGTAATTCCCCGTTTTCCCTTTCCAGAAAAAACTTTCACATTTTTGCATTTTCTCTTTAAATCCTTTTTCTTGTTCCATCTGTTGTAGCAATTTAAAATCGCTATTGATGATGGCTCTTTTCAAACGTTCCAGATCATATTCTAATCCTAAAAATTGAATAATAGCACCAAAAGCATTTATGGGATCTTGTTTCATGTCTTCATAGCGGACTATATGAACCGGAATTTGCTCTTGTATTTGCCAACTTTTAATATGGTTTTTCCAGGAAAACATCATTTGTCTCAGTTGCCCCGCTTTTTTCCCTCCTAGTTGCGCTTTTTCATTTTGTAAAAATTGTACGGTGCGTTCTATTTTACTTGCACTATGATTGGCATAAGACACACAAACATCCAATGGATTTCGAACAAAATAAACCGCTCCTTTGCTTACTTCTGCAGGAAATAAGGGGAGATTGTGATTGTTATGGATGTAGGCATCATGTGTTTTTTTATATAAAATACCTCCTTCTGTTTCTTCATTTTCAGATAAAAAACGATACATATCTGGACGGTATAAATCGACCTCATCTTCGGTGAGTTCAAAAGGGTTTAAACCACTCACTTCTTCAAAACCAACCGCATCACTGGCAATAGGGGTACGCTCTATTTCTTCTAAAGAAAGGGGTTCGTTGGTGTTTTTTAGATAATTGGCCAAAAACATGCGAAACCAAGTGTTTCCAGATTTAGGATAAGAGGCCAACCAAACAATATTCTTTTTCATTATGTCAACTGCAGTTTAATGAACTCCATTGTTGCATTAATATCAGCTAACGGCGGACGCATAATCCGAGTTACTCGAACATTTTTGCCCAAGAGAAAGAGTTGTTTGAAATAAGCTTTTTCGGTTTCTGGCATGCCTTTCAAGTAGATTTTACGGTAAATTTGTTTGCGTAGGGCATTGAATTTTGCCATGCCTTCTAGTTCGAAAGCTTCAAAGCTATCTTTTTGATGTGTACCTAAAATAAAAATATGATGTAAGTTTTGTTGTTTTTCAAAGTCTTTGTCAACAGGCAGATAAAATTTATTTAGAGCAGGTCTTATTTTTTCTAAATCAGTAGCAGCTATGTCTAATTTTGCTAAAGAATCATCCCATAGTTTGATGTTGGTTTTAATGGGTATGATGTTGGTAGCCGATTCTGTAATTTCTACTGGGGTTATATCATCATTGATAAATTGGGCTCCGTTTTTACAAAAAGCGGCCGTTACAGATGATTTTCCGGCACCTGAAACTCCACAAATCAAGACACCTTTTTGATTGTATTCAAAACAACTGCCATGAAAAGGTAGTGTAGCGCGTTGGTGCAAAACAGCACCTAATACAGAGCCGTTTAAAAACAGCTTGATAGAGGACATATCTGCATTTTCATGCGAAAAAATCTGAATATTGTTGCCTTTTTGGACTCTGTAACTGGCTACTTCATGAACATTCAAATAAAAATCATCCTCGTTGACTTGCATATAGGAGCAAGAAAAACGAGGATTGCTAATTTCTTTTAAAGAAATAGTAGAAAAATCAAGTTTTTCTACTGGAATTGGAAAATGTAAATTCATTCAATTTAAGTTAATAAAACTCATGTGTTTATTAAACCAATTTATTTGGTTTTTTTATTTAATTAAAATTTTAAACACAACAATAAATTCTAGTTGTTCTCTATTTTTTAATAAAGACTGTTAATTCGATTTTTAGGACGGATCTGGGCTGTCGTTTGGGAACATGCTTTCTGTGGTCAAATAGAACGTTCCACTTGCTGTATTTTTCACATCTAAATCTTGTACTTCTGGTTTTTGCCAGACTTTTTTAGGGGTAGTTTCTGTTTTCATAGTTGTTATGTTTAATATATTGTACGAATGTACAAAAAAAATGCAATTTATCTTATTTTTTGTCAGAAAAAAATAGTGCTTTGTAATTAATAAAATAGGGTTTGAGCGGTTTTCTCCGGTTTTTGGCTTGTAATCTCAAGTTGGGGGTTTTTGGTTTTTCATAAGGACTGGAGATTCCAGTAAAATTATCCAACATACCATTTAAAGCTTTTTATATAGGCCTTTGTCATCTCGTGCTACACAACATGCCAACGAAGTATCTACAAAATTTCAATAAAACAATCGGCGCCAATAATTGTTTTGGTGATCTGGCGGTTTTCGGCAAAAGGGGAGATTGGTTTTAGCCGAACGATAATTTTGTCTGCCTATAGCCTTGAAAAGCAATATGTTGTATGCATTCTTGTTCGGATAAATAAGGTGAGTTTGCTTTGTTTTCCAATGTTCTAGGTAATTTTATTTAAAAGCTAACGCGTGTATGTATTAAAGTAAAAGTGTTTTTTGTAATAAAGCTTTGTGAAAAAAATCTATAATCTTACAAGGATAAAAAACAATAATTGTTTTTTTATATAAAATCGGGTCAAAAGAGTAAATTTGAACCTTAAAAATAATTTTAAAAATGAATGCAGCAAACAATTTATTCCAAGAAAACTATTCGGTTTCGAGACAAGAACGGGAGGAATTGAATGCACATGCTTCTTTTACTATTTGGCTTACTGGTTTTTCGGGTTCTGGAAAATCAACAATTGCAGCTGCACTGGACCATTGGTTTTACAGGCGTCAAATACGGTCGTACATTACGGATGGCGATAATACCCGCATGCATCTTAACTCGGATTTAGATTTTAGTCGAGAAGGAAGAAAGGAAAACATTCGCAGGGTTGCTGAAGTAGCCAAATTATTTAATGATGCGGGAGTAGTGGTAATTAGTTCTTTTATTTCTCCTTTTGAAGAAGATAGAATAGCAGCAAAATCCATTGTTGGTATAGAGAATTATGTAGAAGTTTATATTGCTACACCTTTAGCAACTTGTATCAAGAGAGATGCGAAAGGCTTGTATGAAAAAGCACAAAAAGGAGAAATTAAGGATTTTACAGGAATTAATAGCCCTTATGAAGTACCATCTAATCCTGATATTGTGGTTGATACTACTCTTGATACGATTGAAACTTCCTTAGAAATCATTACCAATTGGCTGTTGGAAAACAAATTGCAAACCATTTCAGCATTAAAGCAATAATAAATTTTGAAAAAACAATTCCAATTTAAGAAAATCCTTCAGGACTATATCCAAATTTTACAAATCATCTACAAAGCTTCTCCAGGCAATGCGGTGAGTTATTTTGTATTGGTGTTGTTTCAGTCGGTTGTGCCGGTTTTATCGCTGTATATCACTAAGCAAATTATTGATATTATTACCAATCCCAAAGGGCATGATTTCAATGAAATTATAAAACTAGTTGTAGGGTTTTGTGTTTTGCAACTTATTTCATCGATTTGCAGTCAAATGGCAACTTATGTCAATTCGCTTTACCAACAAAAAGTGGGTGATTATTTGTCTAAACGGGTTTTAGACAAAGCCATATCCGTTGATTTTTCGTATTATGAGAATCCCGTTTATCACGATACTTTACATCTGGCACAGCAACAAGCAGTTTTTAAAGCCGCTCAATTGTTAAATGGATTCAGTAATTTGTTAATGCAATTTTCAAGTGTTATCATGATTGCGAGTATGTTGGCTTATTATTATTGGCAATATGCCGTAATTATTGTAGTGCTTTCCTTGCCTTTGTTTGCCGTAAAATGGTTTTTTTCTCGAAAAAGCTTCAGTGAAGAAAAAAGATTGGCCACCGCAGAAAGAGAATCTAATTATCTGCAACAGGTTTTAACCGGATTGAGTTATGCTAAAGAAGTACGTCTTTTTGGTTTTGGGAAAGAGTTTATTTCTCGCTATAGCATTTTGAGAGAATATTTGTTTAAACAACGCAAAGACATTCAAAACAAACAAAATTTTTACAGTGTCATTATTGAAGCGGGTGAAATTATCTTGGTTGGTTTTATCTTTTTGTCGTTGGCTCAAAATACATGGGCACAAATTATTACTCCAGGACTTTTTGTGATTTATTTGCAAGGTTTCCAAAAATTACAATCGGGAACTAAGAGTTTTTTGACGGCTTTAGTGCAATTATTCCAACACCGAATGTTTATCAATCATCTTTTTCAGTTTTTAGATATTCCTGATAAAAATGCAAATGAAGCTGTAGTTCCTTTTCCAGTAAAACCTTCAAAACTAGCAATTAAAAACCTTCATTTTTCTTATCCTGATACCGAAAGAGAAATTTTAAAGGACATTTCATTGTCTTGTGAGAAAGGACAAATTATAGCTATTGTTGGTGCTAATGGTTCTGGGAAATCGACTTTGGTAAAACTTTTAGGGAAATTGTACGATTATGAAAAGGGAACAATTACTATTGATGGGATTTCATTGAAAAACATTGATAAAGAAGAATTTAGAACCAATAGTGTATTTCTGTTTCAGGATTTCGAAAAATATTTTCTTAGTGTTGGAGAGAGTATCAGCTTAGGAGCCGAAGGGAAAGTGAATTTAGAAAGACTAAAAGAAGCTGTAAAAAACAGTGGAGCTCATGTTTTTATTGATAAAATGAAACACGGATTGGATACTAAATTAGGACGTACTTTCTGGATGGGGGAACAGCTTAGTGGGGGAGAATGGCAAAAATTAGCTTTGGCACGATTGTTTTATCGTGATGCTGATTTGGTAGTTATGGATGAACCAACGAGCGCTTTGGATGCTTTTTCAGAAAGCGAATTGTACAATTCACTCCGCGTTTGGGGTAAAGAAAAGATGATTATCTTGGTTTCTCATCGATTATTCCAATTAAAAAAAGCGGATGTTATTTACGTTATGAAAAATGGACGTATTGTAGAGAAAGGGGATTTTGACACTTTAATCGCTCAGAAAAGTTATTTTTGTGAAATGTTTGACGATCAATTGTAATTATTTTTTACGATTTAAAATACATTTTTTAATTTTTACCATACATGCAAACCCTATCCGAAGCCGCCAAATATACCTTACAGTTCATCAACCAAACCCAACGTTCGGTGTTTTTAACTGGAAAAGCGGGAACGGGTAAGACTACGTTGCTTCGTGAAATAATTGAAACTACCCATAAAAATACCGTAGTTGTGGCGCCCACGGGAATCGCAGCGCTAAATGCTGGAGGTGTTACTATTCATTCGATGTTTCAATTGCCGTTTAGCGGTTTTATTCCTTCGCATACAGCCGAATCACAATTTTCGGAAACAATGAAATTTGAAAATAAGGATAGTTTGCGTAGGCATTTTAAAATGAATGGACTCAAGAAATCGGTTATTCGAAATATGGAATTGCTAATTATTGACGAAGTAAGTATGCTTCGTGCCGATTTGCTCGATGCCATGGATTATATGATGCAAACGGTGCGTAAAAAAGCGACTCCTTTTGGTGGTGTTCAAGTTTTGTTTATTGGTGATTTATTGCAATTGCCGCCTGTAGTTCGGGATGAGGAATGGCGTACTTTACGCAATTATTACAAAGGAAAATTCTTTTTTCATTCGCATGTTATTCAGCAATATCCACCTTTGTATATTGAATTGTCTAAGATTTTCCGTCAAACGGATTCTAGTTTTATTTCAGTTTTAAATAATTTAAGGAATAACCAAATTACTCCCGAAGATGTTCAGGTTTTAAATCAATATGTCAAACCTGATTTTGATTTAAAAGCGAACAAAGGCTATATTACTTTAACCACTCACAATGCTAAAGCCGATGCAATGAATGCACAAGCTTTGGAAGATTTGAAAGGAGAATTAATTACCTATACGCCAGAAATTATTGGTGATTTTCCAGAGAAAATTTATCCTGTGGAGTACAATTTGCAATTGAAATTAGGAGCCCAAATTATGTTTGTCAAAAATGATTTGGCTTTTGAAAAAAATTATTTTAATGGCAAAATGGGAATTATCAAATCACTTTCGAGCCAAGAAATTCTAGTACATTTTCCAGAAGAAAATAAAACCATTGAAGTGGAACGCTACGAATGGCAAAACATCCGATACAAAGTCGATCCATTGACCAAAGAAGTCGAGGAGGAGGTTTTGGGAACTTTTGTGCATTATCCTATCAAATTGGCTTGGGCAATTACTGTGCATAAAAGTCAAGGATTAACTTTTGATAAAGCAGCAATCGATGTTTCGCAGGTTTTTATGCCCGGACAGGCTTATGTGGCTTTGTCGCGATTACGTTCGTTAGAAGGCTTGGTTTTGCTTTCTCCGTTGCGAATGAATGGGATTTCTAATGACCAAGATGTGATGGATTATGCGCAAAATAAAGCTTCGGAAGAGGTTTTGAAGCAATCTTTGCATTTTGAAACCAAGAATTTTATTCATAATTATTTGATTAACAGCTTTGATTGGTTCGATTTGGCACAAGAATGGCGCAATCATAAATTCAGTTATTCGGATAAAACGGAAACTTCGGCTAAATCTAAAAATGCGCTTTGGGCAGCCAAGCAATTGGAAAATATTGAATCACTTTTGGATCCATCCAAAAAATTCATCATACAATTGAATAAAATATTTGCCAATGAAACGGTCGATTTAATTCATGTTTCAGAAAGAATTCAAGCCGCAATTGGTTATTTTTTCAAACCAATGGATGAATTG
>WSSedL1CaDRAFT_10000643_pt1 | contig 23691 bp, 32 predicted proteins | sample WetSurSL1Cattail_FD_9464 | JGI IMG/M metagenome (IMG submission 9464)
CATTTTAACCCCCTTACCCCCTCTAGGGGGAAAATATGGTATCTCCGATGGATATCCCCCCAACCCCCAAAGGGGGAGATTGGATTTTCGAAGCATTTTAACGCTCGGAAATGTTACGTAACATGGTGATTAATTGTTTTTTAATGACAATATGTCATGTTTTGCAAATTGTGGATTAACTCAAAATAAAAAAACCCCTTTCAAAAATTACTGATAGAAAGGGGTCAATCTCTGGTTCGTTCAGAGATTATCAAACCTATTACAAGTATAGTAATTTATTTTGTAAATAAAAAGTATAATCAATTAATAAAAAGAATATTAAATGGTTTTCTTTTCCCCACCAAAAAATACTTCAATGGCCCCCGTTAAGATGATTTTCTTTAAAAATTAAAACATTGAATTAACGGTGAGGGTGTGGGGAGCAAGCCGGAATCACGCAAAGCGTGATTGAAAAAGTGTGTGTGTTTGATTATCAATATTATAATAAAAATGTTAATAAAAAAGTTACACTTTTAATACTACTTTTAATTTTATATTAGTATAAATTATATTTTTACGTCTTAAATTGTTCTACTAAATAGTAGAATTTTTAAAGTTTTATGTAGAACAATTTTTGTAAATGTTTAATTATAAAGATACTAAAATTCTACCGAATGCCTATCTACTCATCCATAAAAATTGATGGAGAAGACAAGAAAAAACTAGATCAGCTGGCAAAAACAGCAAATGAAAGTTTAGTCTCCTATTTACACCTTGCAATTGATTATTTCCATGTAACTGGTGTAAACCCTTCAACAAAGTTTAAATCTTTCGCTGATGAACTTGAAACACTCAAAAAAGAGTTATCAAAACTCATTAAAGAAAGCCGAGATGCTTATATCGGATTTATCCGGGAATTGGAGTCAAAAAGGTTAAATGTAATTGCAAATAATGTTCAGGACATAGGTAACGCCCTGATTGATTATTTGAAACATGATGCACCAAGAAAAGACGATATTGTGAGACTTAAAGAATCTTTGAGTCAATCCAAACCCGTTCCAACTCAAACACCGATAATAAAAACCCTGCCAACTCCAATACCAGAAGAAAATCAAAATTCAGACCAGGACAAAGCTTCAACTAAAAGAGCAAAACAATTGTGGACTGAATTTACGGCTCATGGAAGAAAAGACACCTTTGGTAATAGTGTTAAGTTTGAATCTAGTGTTTTTGAGGATTATAAAAAGCGTTTTAATGAGTTATAGTCATGTTTGTAAAAATTCATGCTACAAAGACATATCCAAAAGGTAACACACAAAGCTGTTCTGATCTCGTTCAATACCTTGAAAAAGAAAATGAAGGTAAAGAACTTATGGAAAGTGAATTTTTCTTTAATGATACAACAGATCATGCTATGTCATCCAAGGTTATCAATGATATTGATAACAATGTAAAGACACTGAAAGCAGAACAAGCTAAGTTCTTTATGATTTCTATCAATCCTTCGCCCAAAGAATTAAAACATATGGCTAAACAAGCAACCGGCAGGGAAATTTCAGGAGTATGGGAAATGAGCGCAACAGAAAAAGAGCGTTATAATACTCTTTTTAAAGAATATGTAAACAAAGAAATGGATGTTTACGCTAAAAATTTTAACCGGGATATTACTAAAGATAATTTAGTTTATTATGGTAAAATCGAACAAGAGCGAACGTTTAAAGGTACCGATAAAGAAGTGAAATTGGACATGGCCAAATCAGGTGCTAAAAAGCCAGGACTACAAACTCATGCGCATGTTATTGTCAGTCGTATGGACAAAGACATGAAAATGAGTCTTTCTCCTTTAGCTAATAGCAGAGGAAGCAAAAACCACCAATTAAACGGAAAGAGTGTACAAGTAGGATTTAACCGGGACACTTTTAAAGAACAGTCAGAAAAGGAATTTGACAAACATTACAGATATCAAAGAGAGAAAAGCGAGCAATTCAGAGAACAAAATCCATACTATGGGGCGAAACAAGTGCAACAAACTTTAAATTCTCAATTACATACAAGAGCAACTCAACAAGTATTGGCTCTCGATCAATCCAATACTTTGCTTACAGCTAAAAGTGCAATTACCCAAGTTAACAAAGTGTCAAAAAACTTGAAACTTGCTCAGGATGTATTAAACGGAACTACTCAGATAAAGAATCCCGGTTATGCAGCAGTAAAAGCTATAACAAGATTTATAGGTAAAATTAAAGATATAGGACATTCAATAGAACATTAAAATCATATTATCATGGATATACTAGAAACAATCAACCAGATTTTTACAAACCTGTTACATTCCAGCCTTACAACAAAAATATTTGTTGTAGCCTCAATTTCTATTTTGGGAACCATCCAGTTTTTTATTTTCAAATTGCACTGGCTGTTACGAATTGCTTTTTTCTTAACATTACATTTGTTATTTGCCCTATTCTTATCAAAAATAAGTGGTTATAATGTAAAAGTACATTTATTGCTATATGTTATACCATCTTTCCTTTTAGCTCTCATCATTGCGTTTATTTTTCCATCACAAGAAACTACTTCTCAAAACCAGACCAACAGATTTAATATACAAATTGAATTTACTACGAAAAGCGGGAAAAAAATTATCAATTATAATCCATTCAATGGAATATATATTTGTGCTGGCCCAGGTAGTGGCAAAACAGTAACCTTTGTAAAACCTTTGATTCCACAATTCGCAAAATATGGATTAACTGGCATTTTCTATGATTATAAACGTTTTGATATCACCAGAACTGTTTACACCCATTACCAAGGAACCAAAATCCCTGTTAGAGTAGTTGATTTTGTTGATATGTCACTTACAAACAAAGTCAACCCATTAGACCCTACCTTAATGCTGAGTCCGGCTTATGCTAAGGAGTTTTCTCATATTCTTTTTGAAAATACTAAAGATGGAGAAGGAAAAGATGACCCTTTTTTCGTGCCATCCGCAGAAGGTATACTTGCAGGGGTAACATGGAAACTCAAAGAAGACTACCCTGAGTATTGTAATCTGCCATATGTTGTTGCAATTTGTTTGAATCCAAATTACAAAGCAATGGGGGCGTTTATTTTAAGCAATAAGCAAGCAGCTCTTTTGGCTTCATCATTTTTGCAAGTCCTGGAAAGTGAAAAAACCTGTACTGCTATAACAGCGACACTAAGCAATGCGTTAAGCAGATTTGCATTACCCGAATTATTTTATGTACTTTCGGGCAGTGATTTTTCGTTAGATCTTAATAACCCTTCATGCCCCGGAGTAATGTGTATAAACAATTTTAAGCCCCTTGAAGATTCCTTGGCTCCAATCATTGCATTAACTATAAGCGTTGCCCTTAAAAACTTGAATAATCCTGGTAAACTTCCTTCATGTGTACTCATTGATGAAGGGTCGACAATCAAATTACCAGGGTTTGATAATACACCTGCAACTGGAAGAGAAAATGGCATAATTTCTGTATTCACTGTTCAGGATAAAACACAAGTTGTTGGAAAATATGGACAAAACGGCTGTGAAAAAATCCTTAATAACCTAATGATGCATGTTTACGGGTTAACCCGTAACAGTAAGTTAGCAAAAGAATACAGCGAAATGATGGGAGAAAAGGAAAAAGAATATAAAAGCAGAACATCTGGGTCAACGTCTAACAGTTCGACGATATCTACACGAAAAGAAGCTATCTACAATTCACAAACATTCACTGAATTAGCGGTTGGCGAATTTTATGGATTGATCGCATCCGGAAATGTAAAGAAATTCAATCATGTTTTCCGGCCATATCTTCAAACTGACCTATCCCTACCAATGATCAAAAATATTTCTGATTCTTTTGTAAAGGAAAATTTTAATACTATCCTGAGCAATGCTCAGGAGTTAATAAACTCTCAAGTTTCAACCGAAAATGTCGAACCTTAATCATAAAACCAATGAAATCAACTATTTTATTAGCAGTGGCAATCCTTGGATTATTAAATTCATGCCAGAAGGACAACGTAAGTGACACTATTTTTTGTTTCTCAAATAAAATTACACTTACACAAGGCTCTCAGATTTATATTGATCAAGTGCTTGGAAAATCATGTGTTGCAACTTATGCATATAGCGTGGCTTTACATGATGAAAATGAAGTTGTAACCAGGGCATACTTTACATCTGATATTAAATATCAGACAAGGAAAGACAAATTAATTGTTGTTGACAGTTTGAAACATGAAGCTATATATTTAAACGAACAATAGCTTTTTTACCCAAAATCAGGAACGTTTTTAGAAATCCGCGTCTATATAAGGGGCATTTAAAGGCAATGAAAACAATAATAACCAATAAATCGATAAATTACAAGTATAGTTACTATTTTTGTAACGGCGGATTATTTAAGAAATGGACTATTGACCTTAATTCATGCGGTTTGAAATCCAATTTTTTCATACGGCGATATAAACGACCACGATCCATTTTGACTTGTTCAGACAAATATTTAAGCTCAATACCATATCCTTTTATCCGTTCGACTACATCTTTTTGTAGTTGTTCAAAATCGTCAATTATGTTTTCTTCAATTGGACTCATAGAAAAATTTCAGAAATGCAAAAATATACAATTGTTCTGGTAGATTTTAACAATTTTCAATCAACAAAGTTAAAATTAAAATTGTATGTGTTATTATTAACGCAAATATGATTATTTTTAATACATTTGTATCATTTAAAACCAAAAAAAACAAAAAATTATGAAAAAACTTACATTATCAGTGTTATCGGTATTTCTCTTTGTAGCTGAAACTATGGCACAAGATCCGGCTGGAAAAATCGATGCTTTTTATTCAACATGGCTTAAACCTCTTTGTTTATCCATTGCTATTATTGTAATTATCGTCGGAGGGGTTGCAAACCTTGGTGATATCAGAGCCGGTGGAGAAAGCGCAAAAAAAGCCTATTTGTCATGGGGTGCTATGATTTTATTCGCGGTAGTTATATTTGCTATCCCATCCATTCTTAAAGCCATTTTAGCTTAATGGCATCTTTCAAAACTCGAAAGAAATACAGGTTAGAACCTTTTATGTTTGGGTTGCCTTTACCTATTGCTTTAACATTTGGGGCAATATCCATAGGAACCATTTTGTTTCTATTGTTATTGTCCCTATTTGACATAAGTATATTTATTCTCATTGGTATAGGTATTGTAATTATCTATTCTTTAAAAATGGGTTTGAACCACATGGTTGAGAAAGATATCAATCCGTTAAAATTCTTATTTCCTCAGAGAAATATCAAAGTAATTAAAAACAACTCGTTAAAACCTTTCAAACTCAATGATAATTAAAACCGAAGATATATTTCCTGTGCTAAGTATTAACAGTAATCTTTTTTTTACGAAAAATGGAGATATTACCTTAGCTTACCAGCTTTATTCACCGGAAATTTTTTCATTAGGTGAAACTAACATTGATGACATTCATTCAGATTTTAACAAGTTTGTTGCAATGTTGCCACAACACACAATTTTACACAAACAAGATGTTTATTTGAAAAAAGAGTTCTCAGGTTATATGTTACCTGAGAACTCTTTCTTAGAGAAATCCACAAGACGGTATTTTGAGGGACGTAAGTATTTAGAGCACAATTCTTTTTTATACATCACGCTATCAAACTTAAAATCTCTAAATGCAACATATGATATCTCTAATTTTTTAAACCAAAGAAAAGATCATAAGACTGATAGACAAAATGTTTTGAATTTCACAAAAGAAATTTCCTCTGCCATTAGCACTTTAAATTCTTCCCAATATCTTAAAACAAAACCTATCGCAGAAGACACTTTAAAAGAGCTTTTTTTGCTTTATTTTAACGGGTTTGAAATGGGTAGTTTAGTCGACATTGAATTTAAACCAAATTTTAAAATAGGTAGTAATTATTTTAATATTCTTGCCCTTAACAACGAAGAAAATCAAGGGGAGACGATTAGTAATAGTAAAGTAGATTTAACCAAAACAACGGATAGATATACTTTCTATAAATTTTTTACTCAAAGTTTTGGCTTGGATGTTAATTGCAATCATATCGTTAATCAAATCCTATACATTGACGATCACTTATTACATAAAAGTAATCTTGAAAAAAATATCCGTGATTTTAATACATATTCCGATTTTAGCACAGGCAACAAAGAAGGTCACAAAACCTTAACAAATTATATGACAGAAATTGTCAACGATGAAAAAGTAAAGCTTTGTCGTGGACATTTTAATGTTATTTATTGGACAAATCAGAAGCATGAACTTGCCTCTTTAGATGAAAACTTTATCAGTAAATTTCGTGAACTTGATATTTTTCCATATCGGGGAACCTATGAAGATTATATATATTTTTATTTAGGTTGTTTTCCCGGAAATGCTGGACTTATACCGCGCGAAGAAACGTTTTTAACTGATATAAAACAGTGCAGCTGCTATTTTAATTTTGTATCTAATTATAAAACAGACCCTAAAGGTATTGTATTTAATGAAAGACTTTTTAATATCCCTGTCATTGTTGATATTTGGGACGAACCTTACAGGACAAAACAGGTTGATTCCCGAAACTTTGCCATATTAGCAGGAACCGGTGGAGGTAAATCATACCTTGAAAACCATATTTTCCGGCAACTCATTGAACAGGATTATTCTGTAGTTCTTGCTGATGTTGGTAAATCAACCGAAATTATTTCAAAATTATACAAAGATAAAGTCGCATACATTGCTTACAAAGAAGGCCAAGCGCTGGGCATAAATCCTTTTAAAATCAATTATCTTGAAGAGCTTACGTCTTATAAGACAAAAAATTTAAGTGAATTTGTTTTCATTCACTGGAAAAAAGCCAATGCGCCTGATGAAAACGAACGCGTCTCAATGAACAAAATCATAGGTGAATTTTATCGCGATTGTCCAGATAGACACGCCTTCCCAACTTTTTATAATTACATAAAAAAAGAAAGGAATCTCCTGGACAAATTAGAAATTAGACCTGAATACTTCAATACAGATGAATTTCTACATGTTTGCAGTGAATACGTTTCTGGAATATATGATTTTCTCTATGAAGATGGTGATTATAATGATTTATTGCAGGGTAAACAATCAGTATTTTTTGAATTAAGTGAAGCTTTAACAAATCCTGATATCTTATCTCTTATGTTTCTTCAAATACAAGATACAGCCGACACAAAGGTATGGAAAGAAGATGCTGTTCGGAAAATACTAGCCTACGAAGAAGCCGCAAAATTAATGAAATTTGATAATGTTCTCAGGGCTATTGATTATGGAGCTCAAACTATTCGTAAATATCAAGGGGCATTAGGTCTTGTTCTTCAAACAATTGACAACATACCTAAAAATGAAGTAGGCACAGCAATTATCAATAATATCCATAATTTCTTTGTTTTTGAACCCAAAAAGGGAATCGAAAGTCTTAAAGAACGCTTAAATCTTTCACCGCATGATGTAAACCAATTATTAAGTGTCCGTTCTAACTTAACTGGGGAACATCGTTACACTGAATTTGCGCACATTCTTGGAAGTAAAACCAGATGTTTGCGACTGGAAACATCCAAAGAATGCTACTATTCTTATCTCAGCGAATTCGAAGATAAAATACCAATTTTCAATGAATTAGAAAAAGGCAATACTATTGAACAAGCAATCCTAAATCTTATAAAACTATGAAAAAATTTAATTTAACTATTATTTTAATGATGCTTTTCCCTGTAGTACATGGACAAGCAATGGCAACTTTTGATGCAGCTTCCAATGCACAGTTAATAAAAACAAATGCAGCTTTAACACAAACAAACATTAGCACTTCAAAAAATTTAGCGGAAGCCGTGCAACATACAAAATACCTTGATGAAACTCTTAAATTTTGGAAGGAGACTCAAAAAGCACTTGAAAAAGTTACCAATGCAATAAATACAACAGTTTATGTATCCAATCTCGTCAAAAGAGAAATTTCACTGATCAACCAATGCTCAGTTTATTCAAATAAAATTGGGAATATGAAACACCTTGATATGCATGAAATTTCAGCTTTTACAAACACGTTGAGTTCAATTCTCAGTACTTCTCATGAATTATTGACTTTCGCCAATAATTTAATTAAAAATGGCCTTTTTAAGATGAATGATTCAGAACGCTTGAAACATTTATCTGAAATCAATGACAAATTGGAAGAAAACCTTAATACAATGTCTTATTGCTTTTCAAAAGCTGATAATTTGAACCGCGACCGCTCACTAAGATCAATGTTTCATTAATAATTACGAAACCATGTTAGGATATAAAGAATTAAACGACATCTATACTCAAATAAACCATCATAGTGTTATAAACACCTTTGTCACTATTGCTAAAGGTTTTTGCGTTGCATTTGTCATGGTACAGCTTATCCGTAAGTTTATGAAATCTGCTGGTGATGCCTCAAAAAAAATGAAGCCCTATGATTTCATTCGTCCGATTATCATCGTTGTTCTTATTGCTTCTTACAACTACATAATGACGGGTCTTGATTATGCAGGATCGTTTGTTGATGGTCAATTAACTACCTATTTCGAAGACCCTAAAAATTATGATCAAAGCAAAGAACTTACACAGTTGGAAGAGAAATTAACACCAGATAGCGAGGCAAATGGTGAAAAAGGCATTATCTCAAAAATTGGTTCCTTCATTGATAAAATGTCTTCACATATTATTCTTTTTGTATATGACATACTCAGTGCTTTAGGTGAGTTAGTGAATTCAGTTACTTACACGGTTGCCTTAGTAATCCGGTTTGCTATGCTCTTTTTCTTACGGGTAATTGGCCCTATTGCATTACTAGCATCAATTATGGAAGGATATGAAAAATCATTTTTCAATTGGTTAAGAACTTATGCATTTTACTACCTATGGCTTTATGCAATATTTATTATCAATCTATTTTTCAATCTATTCTATCAATATTCAGCAAAGGCTTTTACAGTTTCCGGGGACGCTACAGACGTAGGATATGCCTCAGGTTGTATGATACTTGCCGCAATAATAGCAAAAATCGTTTTGTATAAGAAAAGCTATAATATTTTATCTGAAGTTATCACAGGAACCTAATTAAATAATATGAAACAACAAAATAGTCATGCCAATACATCCGAAACTATTGGTAAATCTAATAATTCGGATTTTGCAATAAAAGAATACGATTCCATTATCAAAAAACAACGTATTAAAGATCATACCATTATAATAATGGGGGCAATGATGGCTTTAATGGTAATATCCTTTGGTGTTGGTCTGGTATCAATTGTAAAGTATTTTGATAAATCCCGTATTGCAATAATAGACGGCAAAGGAAGTGTAGGAGAAATTACACGTATATCAAAGGATGAATTTATGATATTAGAATGTAAAAACCACATTCTAACATTCGTAGATTATTTTTATCGTTTTGATGCAACTAACATAGAAAATCAAATTAACAAAGCTCTATGGATATCTGATAACAGTGTTAAAGCCCTTTTTGATAATTATAAAGTAAAGAATTGGTATCAAAAAATTACCCAATTCAACATATTTCAAACTTGCCAGATTATTGACGATGAAATAAAAGTTGATATTACAAAACAACCTTATGAAGCTAGTTTTTCAGCTATCATTTCATTGCGGGAAGGCTTTAAAACAGAAAAGTTTAAATTTTCAGCTACTTGTAAGTTGGTAGGTACAAACAGATCTTTTGGTAAAAATCCACATGGTCTAATTGTAACTGACTACAAACAAACAGAACTTGAACATATAAATAATAATAATTAAGCAATGGACGAAAAACGTGTACAAAGAATCTTTCTGGTAGGGGTAAGTATCCTTTTAGTAGCTGCTGGAATTTATCTGTATGTCTTAATTGCCCCCAAAAAAGATAAAAATAATGTTGTACCGAAAGAGGTAAAACTCTTTCCTAAGGATACCGCAAGAATATATGACAATAAAATGAAGGCATATAACGACCTTGATAAAGAAAAAGAACAACAACAGAAAGTTAAAGACAATGCTGTAAATGTTGATATAGGTCAACTATTTGATGGAAGTGGAAAAACAAATGAAGAAACCCAAAAAGAAGAGGTCAAAAAAGATGTAGAAGATGCTAAACCTATCAAAAAAGAACAAACACATACACAAGTTAGTACACATGCAGTAAAATCGGTTAAACAGCCAGTAAAACCAGTCAAAAGCACTGTTCAAATTGAGCCGGAACCACCAAAAACTAAACCAACTAGTACAGGAGGTCTTGGAATATATACAGCAAAAAAGAAAAATACAACTTCAAGTGAAGCAGTTGCAGAGCAAAATAACTTTTATCCTGCCTATTTTGATGAGGATACAAAAATTAAAAATAACAGTCCTGTTGTTCTAATTCTCCGGTCAGACGCTACAATTGATGGTATTAGTTTTAAAAAGAATGCTACTTTCTATGGTCTTGTTTCCGATGCAGGCCCATATTTTGATATTCAGCTTACTTCCTGCAAAAATACCGATGGAAAGTCCTATCATCTTAATGATATTGTGGTTTATAATGAAAAATACAATCGTGGAATTGTCCACGAGGGCAATTTAGACAAATCAGTAAAGGAAAGTTCAACGCAAAGTGCAGACAATCTTACTACAACTGTTTCGAGTGCATCTCCTATTATAGGAGCAGCTACACAAACAGTCAGCAATACAATTAAAAATTTATCTCAAAAACGCCAACCAGAAATATCTATTAGACAAGGATATAAAGTATTTATTAAAAAAAATTAATCTTATGAAACAATTGTATTTATTAGCCATTCTTTTTTCAGTTTCTCATTTCTGCATTGGACAAACCGATATGGGAACAATAGAAGTTAACAACGTAAACACAGCAACATTAAAATTTTCCAGTGATATACAAACTGTAATTTTTGGCAATAACCCAATACTTGGAGCATATGAAGATAACCGACCGAAATTTCAATTTTATGATAACTATTCTTCCGGAAAAACAGATGTTATTAAATTAAATGATAATAGTGCACCAGAATCTTCAATTACTATTATTCTTGATAATGAAAACAGTGATGTGTTTTTTGGAACTCTTAAAATTGGCACTAACCCAAAAATATTTTATAACTTTTCAAATATCAATTCTAAGAAAAACCAAGCGGAAACCAAACAATTAAAAGACAGTCTTAATAAAAAACTTGAAATCACTAGAGTTGAAGAAAGATTAAAATTTGTCATGGCAAAAGAAATTGAATACAATGATCTTGGAGTTGCCAAAGACAGGCTGGAAGTATCAATTGCAAATATTATGAATGATGATAAAAATACTTACATAAAGTTTATTATCAAGAACAATTCCGGATCAGATTACAATATTGATAATGTTATTTTTAAATACATCGAAGGGAAAAAGAAAGGTCTTAAAAATAAAGAAGCTCAAATTGAAGAACGCATTAACCCTATTGTAGAACCAGACAAGAATATTATCAAAGCTTATTCAAGTTCAGATCTTGGTTATGTAATACCACTTTTCACCGTATCTGAATCTGGGGTTCTCATAATTCAAATGATCGAAAAAAACGGAACCCGGAACCCACAAATTAAAATAGAATCAAAAACCATGTTAAAAGTTAAAAGCTTAAAATAAACTATGATGAAAAAACGTATTTTAGCAATTGTATTGTATTTAATTTCAATGAATTATTGTTCCGCACAATTAATTCATTCAAAAGGAATCAATAATCTTGGAATAAGTTGTGGAATTGGAAGTAAATCAATCATTCCTGGTATTTCCTTTCAACATTATTTCAGTTCTCTAAGCAGATTTGATGTAAACGTAAGATACTATCCAATCAATTTTACCTATTCACATTATAAATCAATTCATTTAAACCCTGAATACGCTTTTACTTTAAGTAAAATCTCTAAAAACTTTTATTTAAATACAATCGCAGGACTATCTGTAGGCTTTGAAAGTTCTCAGAACAAGATATTTTCATCAAAAAAATCAAATATCTTTTTTGGAGAAAATTTTGGTATTTCTTCAGAATACTATTTATCTAATAAAATTAAAGTTGAAATGTTTTTGGAACAGTTATTTTTTCAACATTCAATAGGCTTTCATTCTGATTATTATATAGGTATAACCCTTTCCAAACAATTGTAGCATAAAATATAAACCTCTAAATCTTCAAATTATGAAAAAGTTAATCACCGTAACAATCGCAATCCTGTCAATCCTCTTTTCTGCTTATGGAGCAGACACTCCGTTATTTCAGTCTTATTATTGTTATAAGAGTTTTTCATCTAATCAATATCCACTTACTGTTGATAACGTTGCATCTCCTGACAACGTTAAAGTTTATGTACAAGATAAGTCGATGGCATTTGTCTTGCGTGAAGAATTTGCAACACATAGTACTATTCCTTCTACATATGGATATAATTATACTTTATTTTATGAAGACTATCTCGCTTATGGCGATCAAATCATCTATAAAGTTGTATTAACAAAAGGAACTGTAGTTCGCGAATATTTAGGAACAATTCAAATTACGAAATATTCAAGTGATTTTAATTCAATCAATATTGTACAAGTTTGTAATAACCTCTCATTTAATGCTCCTTCGAACACCGGTGATACTAAATATCAATGGTGGTACAGCCCTGATGATGTTACTTACACTACTTTAAATGTTTTAGTATCAAGTTGTACACCTACAGTAACAGGTTATTACAAAATCAGATCCTCCCCATATCAATGCCGAACTTATGATGAAAAAGTTCTTTATATAGATCAAGTATATAAAAATGACTTAAATGCTGGTAATATAGAACAACCAGCAGGAGCAACATGTGATAATGTATCTTTAACAATCAATCAGAGCCAAGCGCCAAGCGGTGGAAATAACTCATACAATTTTCAATGGTTTCAATCCGATGATGGCGCATATTGGGACCAGATACCTTACTATACCAATTCGATAAGTTTCTATCCTAAAGATGTTAAAACTTACCTTAAACGTAAGGTTTTGTCATGTAGCAGTAACATAAGTGCTGAAGGTACTTCAATTCAACTTACTAAAATACCAGGACTAACTTCTTCCGGACAACTAACTGCCGATCAAACAATTTGTTACAACACAGTTCCTGTTCAATTAAAAGGCACTTCTGCAACAGGAGGAGGGACAGTTACTTACTTATGGCAATCGAGTACTGATTCAAGAAATTGGACTGACATTCAAAATTCGAATCAACTTAATTATTCACCAGGCATCTTAACGGCTAAAACATATTATCAACGACAATCAAATTCAACTTGTGGTAATTCAACTTCGAACTTAATTACTATAACAGTTTTGCCTATAATGCAAGATGGTACTCTTTCTACAAATCCTACGACAATCTGCAATGGAGCTACGCCTAATCAAATAATCGGTACAGATGCTACAGGGGCTAACGGTTATTCTTACAAATGGAGTAAAAGTTTAGATGGTGTTCAATATGATGATATTTCTAATACAAATAACAAATCATACACACCTGGCGTATTATCGACTTCAACATCTTTCAAACGCTCTGCTATCTCCACCTGTGGAACTTTATTGTCTCAACCAATAACAATTACTGTAAATCCCGTTCTTACTGTTGGTACTATTGCTGACAATCAAGAGGTCTGTCCATCGGGTACAGTTAGTGCTATTTCTGGTCAAGCTTCAAGTGGTGGAGATGGAAACTTATCATATCAGTGGTTTTCCAGCACTGACCAAATAAATTGGACTATTATAGTTAATGCTAGCTCAAAAGATTATACCCCGAATCCTTTAACCGTTAATACATATTTTAGACGTAAAACATTGTCTGCCACATGCGGTGAAGGTCTCTCTAATAGCGTTTCGGTTATTGTAAAAAGTACAATATCAGCAAACACAATCACTGCAAGTCAAACAATCTGCAATAGTTCAAGTCCGTCCAAACTTAATGGAAATGCTATTTCTAATGCGACTTTCAATTGGGAAAAAAGTACAGATGCATCGAATTGGTCTACAATCCCAATTGCAATTGCCAATCAATCTTCTTATCAGCCAGATCCACTTACAACAAGTACGTATTTTAGAAGAAAAGTCATAACAGAATGCGCTAATAATTCATCTGAACCCGTATATATACAGGTTTATCCTATACCTAGTACACCAATTATTGCATCGAAAAATATTTATTGTTCTGGTGAAAAGATTACTTTAACCCCTGCCGATCAATCTGTAAACTACTTATGGTTAGATTATACAGGTATTTTAAAATCGACTGATTTTACATATTCAATTAACAACATTCAATCGACTGATTCAATATATGTAAGATCTTTAGATTCGAGGTCTTGTAAATCAGATATACAAAAGATTATTTTAAAAGTTGATAATGTAAACGCTGATTTTACAGCCGATCTATTAAAAATAAATAGCGGAAATGCTGTAAAATTCACTAACAATAGTGTTAATGCGATTTCATACAGCTGGTCTTTTTCAGAAGGTGAAAAGTCAACAAGTAAAAATCCTGTTAAATATTTCTATCAAAATGGGTATAAAACCATTAGACTCTATGCAACAAGTACGAACGGATGTATTGATTCTTTAATAAAAGAAAACTATATAACTGTTGGTACTGTTACACCTGGAACTGGAATCGATAATGTTTCAAACGATGATATTTTAATTTATCCCAATCCTGTTAAAGATAGATTAAATATAGAGCTTGGAGCAGATACCAAACACACAACAGTTCAACTTATCAATATCTCCGGTATTTTGGTAAAAGAATTGTTCAATTTTAAAGAAACATTTATTGATTTTTCAGATATCCCGGCAGGTCTTTATGTTTTAGTTATCACAACAGATTCCAAGACAATCACTTTTAAAATTGTAAAACAATGAAAATAACTCTTTTTACAGGATTCCTATTTTTAGGAATCCTGTCTTTTTACCGGTGTACAGACGTCCATGATTATTGGGAAGTACAAGACAATTCTCCTCATTTTAAATTTCTTCCATCACAAGCGGATACTGTTATAGATTCTCTTAAAGTAAGTCAAACTAATACCTACAAATACAGCATTATTGATGAAGAAACTAAATTGGTACCAAAAATTCAAAAAAGTACCAATTATCAAGTTACTGTTGATAGTATTAATCAAATAATTTCTCTTAAAGCTCTTTCACCAACTCATTCGCTCATAGTAATAAAAGTCATAGATTCATTTGGTAAAACAGCTATTTCAATAATTGACATTGTAATTTTTTCAAATCTGGCCCCTGTGGCTATTCTTAAATATAACATTACAAAAGATGCAGACAATAACAGTTTTGTTAAATTCATAGCTTCTGATAGTTACGATATGGATAAAAAATTTGGTGGGACAATAACCAATTACGAATATTCTTTAGATGGTAATTTAGTAACTACAAGTACTTTAAGCACTTTAACAAAGGATATTTCACAAGGAAACCATACAATATCACTTAGAGTAAAAGACAATGACGGTACATGGTCTAATTCCACAAATGTTGATATAATTGTAAACTAATAAAGACTTTTTTAAATCTCTTAAACCCCCCTATTGGGGGTTTTTTGTTTATCGAATTAAACTTTAAATATGGATCAAATTATAACTGATTACATCGTGATTTCCACAACATTAGAAAATCGTGGTATTTTTGCTAAACCAATTGATGAACTGACATTTAGCAAGTTAGTAAGCGATAAAATTAGAGACGGTTTTCAACCTTATGGAGACTACAAAGCCATTGTTATTCAAAAAGGTTCTTGGATGAACCGCAAAACGAAGGTTATTCTTTCCCAGGCAATGGTTAAATATAAATGAAAAAGCCCCTGTTTTCAGGGGCTTTCATGACGTCATTTCGTCGCGGCCTCTTTATGGCGCTGGCAAGTTGCGTCCCCGCAGAGCTTACTTCCTTCCTCATAGGCAATACAAAATTACTGATTTTTATATTATTAGCAATAATAATTTATCTTTTTTTTGATTTACATGTTACCTTTTCTAAAGTTGGAGTCTTCTTTTTCATTTCAGATTTTAATACATAACCAATTTGCAACTCTACATTTGATTGCTTTAAATAATTCCTTACTTTGAACGCATTTAGTCCAACGTGAGGCAGATAAGATTGCTCAAATAACACATATTTTTCATTCGCAATAAAAATATGTATTAATTCAATTTGATTAACCAAAGAATCATTCCAAAACTTCAACTTTAAATCAATAAATTCAGATATAGTGTCGTGAGGACAATAAAACTCAAAATTTGATGTATTACCTGATATACAAAATCCATTAACCAATTTCCGTCCAATCGGTGAATTATAAGATTCAATCTTTTGTATGACAAAATCTGTTGTTTTTATTTTCTTTTGAACTTCTTGCACCAAATCTGATTTTTCCCCAATGATTTTTTCCTGATTTTTAATATTTTCTAAAATTACTGTTAACGATTTATTTATTGCTCTTAAACTATCCAATGTTGTTACCCTGCTATGATAGTTATTAGAAGCAATTAGACTATCTAAATTATAATTTATATTGCCAATGGTGAATTCCTTTTTGTATTTTTCAACTTCAATTCCATATTGTATTTTGTAATAATAGTTTAAGTAAAAAACAGTTATAATAATACTGACAACTAAAAACAAAGGCAAAAGTTTAACTAATAAGTGAGTACGATTTGTAAGATTAATAACCTTACCTCGCATAAATATACCCAACGCCATTCCTAACGTTCCAAAAATTATTATATAAATAGTATCTAATCCTTTCATGAGCTTCAACCTTTAAGACTATTATTCTTTTTTTCTTTTTTCAAAAGTGCCATTATCGTACCACTCCAACTAAGTCCTGCAAATACACAAGTTTTTAAGCTAATTGGATCTAACACTATGTACGCCAAAAAACTTCCAATTAATGGGAGAATAAAAAAATCTACTCTAAAGTAGAATGTGCTACTTTTATCTGGAAACATTTTTTGTAAAAATGGCTTTGTGCCTTTAAAATCATCTGAATATAACGACAACAAATGTACGCATATAGAGCCTAACCAAGTTTGAACGAAGTGATTACTAACAACGTTTGTTAAAAAATCGAGCATTGATGATTGAATTTATATCAAATGTAATAAATTTTTATTTCTAGCAAAAGATAAGGGCGTTTCCCTCCGGGTCGCTACGTTACGGGCTACGCTACGCTTCGGAATCCTCACCCGGATAAAAAGACATCCGGCCTCCGGATTCTTCCCCTTCACATCGCTAACGCATTGCTCCGTATTAACATTTTTACCACTTGGCCTGGTCCTGCAGCTGAACTATTGTTAACAATAAAGTTGAATCCGGAGGATCCTGAAAGTATTTATTGTTAACAATAGAAAAACCTCTTTTCATTAATTCGTTAAAATAGAGTGATTTGCACCAACTACTTTTAAAACAAAATTTAATAATTTACAATTATAATCACTAATATTGTAAAAACTAAAATGTAAATTGCAGATAATCAAGTTAGTTTAATATTAATTTAGGTTTCTCATTTATGCGTTACATTTCGGAGAGATTTATAACTGTTACATGGCTGAATTGAGAGTTATCGTTGTTGTTTTCAAAAAGTCTGGAAACATTAAATTGTATGGTTCACTACCTGCTTTTATGGATGAATATGAAGAATATACTCATCTTGAAGATACTATTAATTACAGGCTAAGCCGGTTAAAAACTCTTTACGAAGACGATTTAATTAAACTATATCGAAAAAAGGTTAAAAGAGGCAAAAGGAGTAAAAAATAATTCTAAATTTCTCCGTGTTCAATATCAACAAATCCGTTACCCTACCCATTATAATTCTCCGAATTCAATCCCTCAAAAAAAATTTTCTACAAGCAATAAACGCTATATGCTAATAATAACAACGTTTTCCATTAGTGTAAAAATGTTTGTCCTTTAGTATTCAAAATTTTTAATATGTATTTGTAGCTCATTTTTTAAAATAATGATCATGAAAAATTATTTTTTGAGCTACGAAGAAAAGATTGAATCAAATCTTAAAAAAGCAAAGTATTGGAGTTCGAAATTTCCTCAATCCAAAAAATGGAAGAAAAGACTAGAAAAGTATATGATGCTTTATAAAGACCATTGTTAACAAAAAGGTTATTCCGGATCGATCCAGGAAGCGATTATTGTTAACAGTAACTTTCCAGTTCCGGGCAGATCCGTTCCGGTAGTACCCCTATTATGTTAACAAGATTAACATTTCCGAGCGGATAAAAGCTCAGAAAATCCATTATCGAAACAATTGAAAAAAGATTTAATGTACAAGCCGGAAATGTACACTTTGAAACAAATTATAATATTGGGGTTGGTGCTTATGCACCTGTTATAACAATTTGGTTTGACTCCATCCTGGGCAAAGAAACCAATGTACCTTTTTAACGAATGCCAATTATTTTAAATCCGGAAAATGAAAGCACCTGGTTGAATAGTAATTCTCATTTAAACGAAATTACAGGTCTGTTAAAGTCATATCCATACGAATTGATGAATGCTTAAATTTTTTTAAAAAAAAGCGGTATAGAAATAAAAATCTAGTTAAATATCGATATCCATCTTGGCGATCTCTTGCCCTTTCACTACAAAAGCTATAGCAACTGTTAAAGGATTACAAGTTCTACGGATAGCATTAATTTTTATTAGAGGAATAAAATTGTTTAAAATTAATGCTATCCTTGCCCTTCGGGTTGCGTCAAATTTTTTATAGGTGTGCTGTCGCACTCTCATTATTAAAAAAAATTATGACAGCAAATCTTGTAATCCCTTAACCGTCGCTATTCAAAAGCTTTCGTGAAAGGGCGCGAACTCACCAAGATGGATATCGATAAGGGGATAACTACATTCTTATACCTATGTTCTTATTTGATGTGAAGAGGGCTTAAATCTACCATCTGGATATCATTTATAATAACATATTATCTTATAATATATATAATAATAATAAAGATAAGTAACAGTGTTACAAATGGATGTTGTTGTTGTGATGTAAGAAGAATAAGAGGTACACAGGTTTTCAAGATTTTCATTAATTGACGGGTTTTCTTTTTGTTCATAATATATTTTCCTCAAGATTTCATTTTTGAGGACTTAATGTTTTATATAAATACTCGCCTCATTGTTTTTTTTTCATTTAACATATAAATAATTATCAGACAATTTTTTTATTGATTATCAATAACTAACAAAAACAAACTGCCCAAAAAATAATTTTCAGACAGTTTGACAGTAATTTTTACCTCTTTTTTTTCTTCCTTTTTAACTGCTTATACTTCCTTACCACCTTAAAAACATGTAATAGTAAGATTAATAAAATGTTACTAAAACATACCAAATCAAAGATCAATGTTTTCATAAATTACAATTTTTCTTCCAAGGTTTTCAGGTCTCAAAAGCGCTAGACATTTATTATTAACATATTCCATAAAATTTATTATACATATTATGTTATAATAACATATTATATTATAATAAAAACATGTTGCACAACATAAAATAAATATGCTCTTAATAGCACATAAATTTGCTATTGATAAAACAAAAATGTATCTTTGAAGTATTGAAAGAGTAACACAGAGAGAAAGAAAATGTTCCACGTGGAACATTAAGCATTGAAAACAAGTTTTTTGACACTTTGAACACGATGAGTTTTGCGACCGGAAGGCGGTTGAATAATTCTGTTTTTCGTCCCTTGAATGGGTTATTGAAAAAAGTTAAACAGGTTAAGAGGTTATATCAGCATGAAAACGCAAAACAAGTGCCTGGAGATCATCGCCAGGACGAAGCCCGAAGTTAAAGAACTTAGTTAGCGGAAACACCGGAACCCGCCGGGCTACTATAACCAACCATAAATTTTTATCCCCATGACAACATATTTTAAGAATTGCCAAACACTTGAAGAAGTAAAGAAGCTCTATAAAGAACTAGCTTTAAAACACCATCCCGACAGAGGGGGCGAAACTAAAGTAATGCAAGAAATTAATGCAGAATATGAAAGCATTAAGAAAAACCCATTCTTTAAGTTTGAAGAACAAACCCAAGAACAACAAGACGAATTTTTTAAATATCCTGATATAATGAGTCAAATCATTGTTCTTGAAGGAATTTTAATTGAATTAATAGGTGACTGGATTTGGATAAGTGGAAATACTTACCCCCATAGAAAAAAACTCGGTGAATTAGGCTTCTATTTTGCACATAAAAAGGTAATGTGGTACTTCCGGCCCCCGGAATATAAAAGTACTAACCACAAGCCTAAATCTATTGAAGAAATCAGGGCAAAGTATGGTAGTGAACAAATCAAAACCAAATACAACGAAAAAGTGATTGCATCATAATACTAACCAACCAACCCCCCCGTAACAGGCGTAACAGGGGGGTTATAATTTATAACCTTATGAAATATTTAAATAACCAAGCAACCGAAGTTTTTAATAAACTGATTGCTTTAGCAAAGGACAATGAAGGACATGTTAAAATAAAAAACAATGATGTTTTTAAGCCTGTCTCAGTCGAACACCTTTATACACATGATTTTGGAGCTTTTAAAGCCGAATCTTATTCAATAGCTCATTATGACATACAAAATGGTGATTTAATGGCAGACCCTGAAATAACTTTTATTTTTATTCCTGATTTAAACAGGGTTTACCCGTCAAGCTTTACAAACCATTATGTAGGTATTTACAAAGAATCTTTGTTTGAGGAAAACGGTAAATGGAAAATATGGGAAAAAGAACAAACTGACGAAGCCATTTTTTGCAATACCTGGATGATGAATATTAAACAACAACAACAAATCTAAATCATGAATGAATTTACATGCAAACATTGCGGGGACAAGTTTACACCGTCGAAAGAAACTATTTCATTATATGAAGAAGGATTTATAGATATTCCTGATACATGTAATTTTTGTATTCAATATGGAAGTGGTGAAGATTGTAATGATTATTCTGAATATTCAGATGCAGACCCTGGACTTTAGGGGGGGCGCTTTTGATTGGTAAGGGGCATCGAACCCCTTACCAATCATTGGTAAGCTCCTAAGTTTGGGTTCTGCAATATTATAAGTCCTGATTCCTAAAGAATCGGGATTTATTATTATAACATGATAATATATTATAACATAATAAGTATAATAAAACTAATAGTTATGGAAACAATGAAATCTCTAAATCATGTACTTATGCAATTCAAAGGCACAGATCGTTTTCATGGGTATTTATCCGGACATATAACCGATGGTATTAAATACGCAGCAGTAAAATATGGACTTTTTTGGTTCCTTGATGTAATCTTTTCTTATCAGGAGAATGCAACTAAGCAAGAGAAAGAATTTCAAGTCTGGACTTTAAGAAGGAACAGAGATAATACATTATCGATTACTTATGATGATGGCAACGGCAACACTTTAAAAACTCAACACATCGCTTTTGCAGATTTTGAAAATGATCATTTTCAGGTTTATCTCATAAGCAATATCATTCTTCTTCCATCCGAATATTAATTAACTCTTTAAAAATATGATACCTACAAAAGTTTTCCCGGAGTTAAATAAATTTTATCCTAACCATCATATTCTATGCATTAAACAAGCGTGGAAGCCCGGGTTTGGATGGTCTGCAAATATTCATTTTAATCAACCTGTATTAGCACAAGTTAGAATATTACGGAAACAAGGTTTTAAAAATTTCTCTTTTTTGTTGCGGAACGATAAAACTTCAATTGAATTTATAATTGATGTTGGTTTGCCTGAATTAGTTCATTACAAACTACTGCAAACTTTTATATATGGCCCAAATCAAGCTATTATGATATAATAATTATAATAAATATAATACTCATAATAATGAACGCTGAACTTTTAATTCAAATTGAAAACAGGGGTTGTATTTTTAAGAAAAATATACCATATCCCACGTTAATAGCTATTCTTACCTATTGTAAGTTAAATTCAAAGCAACTTATTGATTTTCAAAAAAGTTTTCCAAATTTGATGGAAGATATGGAGAAATACTTTGACAAAAGGTTAAAGTACTTAGGAATAGACGAAATACTGCAAGAAACTAATAAATAACAATATGAAAAATCATCGTAAAATTATTCATAACCTCGAAGTAGCTTCGAGAAGTTATGCAAATAGAGCTTCAAATGCTTTGGTAAACTATATGCAAATAAGCAGACCTGAAATAAAACTTTCCAAACGTCAGATTAAAGGGATTGTGAATGATATCGTTAGAGCCTCAGCGAGACTAACGGTCTCAAAACTGATCAAAGCAAACAAGCTTGATAATTAGATGTTACGAAATTTAAAAATCAGTATTATGAAAGATGACTATAAACATATCCTTATCCGTGATTTAACCGAAGAAGATAATAAACTTTTAACTGAGGTTAGAAAATTAACAGGAAAAGGAAATAATACAAAAGCACTGATGGAAGCAGCAAGACTCTTTGTCAAGCTTGACAACGAAGCAAGGGAACTAAGAATTGAGACCAGTAAATTAAAGGAAGAAAATACAAATATTAAGTTTAAACTTCGCGACTACTTTAATTTGCAACAAACCCTTAAGGATTTCACAAAAGGGTTACCAAAATGGTAATGATATTTTTATATATTTGACTTAAACGTCTGAACTAGGGGATAGTTTGGATTTGTTGGTTAGTGAAAAGGCCACTTCGTGATGATTTGGCCTTTTATTTCCTTATTTTAAAACTTAAATCTTATGGCAACACTATCTGGAATTAATAAGCTTAATACAACTCTTGAAAAACTCAAAGAAATAGCAGAGCAAACCCGCGAGACACTTGAAAATAAAAGAGATTGGTTTGAAGAAAAATCTGACTCATGGAAAGAGGGAGAAAAAGGGCAAGAATGGGAAAGTCACCTCGATGCTGTTGAATCTCTTTTAGATGAAATTGACAGTTTGGAACCAGTTGATATTGATTAATATAATAAGTTATTATAATATAATAAGTATAATATGAAAACTCTAATTATTGCAGAAAAACCATCTTTGGCCCGTGAAATTCAAAACATGCTTCAGGCGTCATTTGATGAAAACTTTAGTAACAAAGGGGAATACCAGGAGTCCGCAAATTATATCCTTTCGTCGTTTTTTGGTCATCTCCTACAAATGAGTAAACCACAGGCCTATGATGAAAAATATAAAAAATGGGTACTTACTGATTTACCCATTTTACCGGAAACTTTTATCTATGAATATAAAGACAGCACAATCAAAAGAGGTAAGTTACTCAAGGACTTAGTAGAAAAATGTGATAATCTCATTAATGCCACCGACCCGGATCGGGAAGGTGAAGGCATATTTCGCATCTGGTACAAGTATGAAAACATTCAAAAACCTTTTAAAAGGCTTTGGGCAACAAGCTTAACCTTAAAAGATTTAAGTAAAGCATGGCAAAATTTGAAAGAAAGTAAGGAGTATAATAATCTTTCAGATGCGCAAGAATCGCGCGCTATAGCTGATTGGCTTGTTGGCATGAATGCCAGCCGTTATTATTCAATAGTTACAGACGAACGGTGT
>WSSedL1CaDRAFT_10000644_pt1 | contig 23675 bp, 21 predicted proteins | sample WetSurSL1Cattail_FD_9464 | JGI IMG/M metagenome (IMG submission 9464)
CCGAAGAAACGGACAAGAAGATTGGAAAAAACCATCGGAACCACTTTCGATACTGCAAAAACGGCAGACGGAGCGTGCGGCTTCCCCAGAAAAGCAACCGCACCGGCATTTGCTTTTAAAACCGGGGAAAGTCTGCCTAACTTCTGCAGCACCGAAGCGGCAATCGCCAATCCGCCTGTCAGTACCGTAATGATCATAAGTACTTTCTTCATAGCCATTCCTCCGCTATCAGCAATCATGAGTTGTTATTTATTAAAATCGCTCCAGAGCTCGCTTTTAGACATAAACGGCTTTACGTCTTCAAAACTTAATTCTATTTCCATATGGTCGTCCAACGTGGAAGGAACTTTTATGCTGAATCCAACTTTAGCTTTCTCAAAATAGACCGAGCAGGATTGCATGCCCTTTTTAATCACGGCAGCGGTAACGGAAGCTTTCAGTTTTGAGTCCACTTGTTTCTTTGCCTCTGCCAGTAATACGGAGTTCAGAGCATCATTCTGAACAATCAAATCCGCTGTCTTCAAAGCAGTTCCTTTTTTCAGATCGAAATTGACGGTACGAAACGCTTTACTTGATTTGGCAGGGGCAGAAACACTGGTCGTTTCCTCAAATGTTGCGCTGATAAACCGATTGTCGTAATTTGTTAGCTTGCTTTTTACCTGAGCAGTCATCTTGGCGGCTGTCTGCGTTGTACCCATGGACTGTATGGTCTGCATTGCCGTGCTTTTTAGCAAATCATTAGCCTTCTGATAATTGGGGGCTTCTGGTGAAAGCTGCGGGTAATTGGCAGAGTAGTCTTTATTGTTTTGCTGGTACACATATTTTTCGGTTTTATGCCGGTAATCCAGCGCTGTTTTACTGGAAGTACTTCCCGAGGCGGAACTGGTCACCTGCTGAGACTGAGTACTGGATGCCGATGAGCTTTCTTGAGAACTGGAACCTGAAGAGATTTCAGTTCTGCTCGAGGCGGAACTTTCCGTCTGCTTTGATTGATTTCCGCAAGCGGCTAGTGATACTATAATACTTAATGTGCAAATAATTGCAACTACTTTTTTCATCAAAATTAAACTTCCTTATTATTTTAATTTGTTTTGTAAGTTTTCCCACTTCAATAAAGTGTGTCCTGCATTGGTATTGCTAAAGCAGAAAACGGGAAAACATCGTTATCTTTTGGTCAGAATGAAAAAACAGCCGCAGAGTAAATCCTCCGCGGCGTTTATTTTTAAAATCATACACACATTTATGCTTGAAGCATACCGCTGCCATTATTTTTTCAAACTGCTCGAACGATTCATAATCGGCTCATCCAATGTGACAAGCATTCTAAGGTTAGTATAAGCGCTTCAGGGGAGAAAATCTACCAAAATATATGAACAATCCAGTCTCACCGTCTTATCGCGTGATAAACCACTTTTTCTCATAGTTTTCCAAATGTATTCCAAATTGCATTTTTTGTTATAAACGGCTTTACATCTTCATATTTTAATTCTATTTCTATATGGTCACCCAACGTGGAAGGAACTTTTATGCTGAACCCTACTTTAGCATGCTCAAAATAGATCGAGCAGGATTGCATGCCCGTTTTAATCACGTCAGCCGTAACGGAAGGTTTTAGTTTCGCACTTACCTGTTTCTTTGCTGCCTCCAGCAAGGTGGTATTCAGTGCGTCATTTTGAACGATCAAATCCGGTGTCGTCAAAGCAGTTCCTTTTTTCAAATCGAAATTAACGGTACGAAACGCTTTACTTGATTTTGCAGGGGCAGAAATACTGGTAGTTTCCTCAAATGTAGCGCTGATAAACTGATTATCGTAATTGGTTAACTTGCTTTTTACCTTAGCGGTCATCTTGGCGTCTGTCTGCGTTGTGCCCATGGCATTTATTGTCTGCATGGCCGTTGACTTCAATAGGTCATTGGCTTTCTGATAATTTGAAGCTTCTTCCGAAAGCTGTGGAAAATCGGCGGTATAGTCTTTTCCGTTTTTCTGAAAGAGATATTTTGTGGTTTTATGACGGTAATCAACCGCAACTTTGCTGGAAGCGGTATCTTTACTCTTCCCGTCTGTCTTCTTTGACTGGTTTGCGCATGCGGCCAATGTAACCACCATGAGTAACGCGCAAGCAATCGTCCAAACTTTTTTCATTGAAACACTCTCCTAATTAATGTAAGTATTGTAAGTAAATATTTCCTTTTTTTAAGTATGCCCTACTATCACAAAGTTGATTCAAGGGCAAAAATCATCTTTTCCTTCTAAGACAATAATTAGTATCATACGTCTTTGATGTTACGAATTTAAGAATGACAGGTAAACTCTTTGTTACCTGAAATTTGGAAATAAGAAGGGTACAAGTCCAATTCGCTGATTCAGCTTTACAATAAACAACCGCGGAGTATTCATCTCCGCGGCGTAATTTCAAAATCATGCGTACATCCTGCAAACGTGAAAAAGATTAATAGGACTTGCCCCAGTAAACCATCGACTTTGCCGGTTTTCCGCAGCAGACGCAGGTGTCTGAAAGGTGTTCCTGCTCAAACGGCATGCAGCGTGAAGAAAGTCCTGCAACTTCTTTCAGCTTTTCTTCACAGGCCTGGTCTCCGCACCACATCGCTTTCACGAAGCCCGGCTTGTTATCCGCGATTTCTTTCAGCTCATCCATACTGGTCGCAGAGTAAGTCATGCTTTCGCGGCGGGCAAGCGCCTTTTCATAGATACCCTTGCGAACGACTTCCAGCTGTTCGGTAATCGCAGTTTCGAGTTCATCCAGAGGGACAAACACTTTTTCACGGTCGTTGCGGCGCACGAGCACGCATTGGTTCTTTTCGATATCCTTCGGGCCGATTTCCAGACGGAGCGGAACGCCCTTCATTTCATACTGTGCAAACTTCCATCCCGGAGATTGGTCGGAATCATCAACCCTAACGCGGAAGTTTTTCTTTAATCTCTGCTGAAGCTCATGCGCCTTTTCAAGCACACCCGGCTTATGCTGGGCAATCGGAAGAATGATCACCTGAATCGGCGCGATGGCAGGCGGCAGAACCAAGCCGTTGTTGTCCCCGTGCGTCATGATAATTCCGCCGATGATGCGGGTGCTCATGCCCCATGAAGTCTGGAACGGGTGACAGATGGAATTATCTCTGCCTTGGAAAGTGATATCAAATGCCTTTGCAAAACCGTCGCCGAAATAGTGACTTGTTCCGGATTGCAATGCTTTTCCGTCGTGCATCATAGCTTCTATTGTATAAGTTGCCTCGGCGCCGGCGAATTTTTCTTTATCGGTCTTGCGTCCCTTAATGACTGGGATTGCAAGACTGTTTTCACAGAAATCAGCGTAAACCTTGAGCATCTGCTCCGTCTCGGCTTTTGCTTCCTCTGCGGTCTCATGCATGGTGTGGCCCTCCTGCCAGTGGAATTCGACAGAGCGAAGGAACGGACGGGTGGTTTTCTCCCAGCGGACAACGGAGCACCACTGATTATAGAGCTTCGGCAGATCACGCCAGGACTGAATCACCTTTGCAAAATGATCGCAGAACAGCGTTTCAGAGGTTGGGCGCACGCACATTCTTTCCTGAAGCTTTTCATTGCCGCCCATGGTAACCCAGGCTACCTCCGGTGCAAAGCCCTGAACATGGTCTTTTTCCTTGTTCAGCAGGCTTTCGGGGATGAACATCGGCATGGAAACATTTTCATGGCCGAGTTCTTTGAATTCAGTATCAAGAATATGCTGAATATTCTCCCAGATGGCCCAGCCGTAAGGCTCAATGACCATACAGCCGCGCACACTGGTGTAATCCATCAATTCAGCTTTTTTTACAATATCGGTATACCATTTGGCAAAGTCCTCTTCCATGGGAGTGATTGCCTCTACCATCTTTTTCTGTTCTGCCATTTTAAGATCTCCTTAATCATCAATTAATGTGAATCTCTTTGTCACTGCGGTGACATCTCCCTTTAGCAAGGGGGACAAAGCAAAACGTGACAAAAGGGTGTTAAACCGCCGCAGCGGCGGAAAGACTTGTTACTCTTCCTCGTTTTTGCCTGTAACCTTGTTCAGTATGGCAATGACGAGATAAATCAGAAGCATAACAATGAAGATACCGAGCATTCCCTTACCCATCAGTTCTAATGATTTGGAGATATCCGCACTTTGCACATCACCCACAACACTTGTGAACGCAACTGCCAATAAATTAAAATTCAACATTTACATCATCCCCCACAATCTGGCAAGAGAAAGGATAATTCCTCCCGCAACAACGGAGCCGATCTGGCCGGCGACGTTCGCGCCGACCGCGTGCATCAGAATATGGTTCTGATTGTCCTCTTTCAACGCCATTTTTTGAATTACCCTCGCGGACATCGGGAACGCGGAAATTCCGGCTCCGCCGACCATCGGGTTGATTTTTTTATCCGCCGGCAGGAAAAGATTCAGTACTTTTGCAAAAAGCACGCCGCCGATTGTATCAAAGACAAAGGCGACCAGACCAAGTGCCATAACAACCAGCGTACCCACTGTCACGAATACCTCGGCTCGCATCTGGAAGGCAATGGTGATGCCAAGCAGAATCGTAATCAGATTCGCCAGCGGGCCCTGCGCTGTTTGCGAGAGGCTTTCAAGTTTTCCGCACTCGCGGATGAGGTTGCCGAACATCAGCATTCCGACCAAAGCGACGGAGTCCGGCGCAATCAGGCCGGCAATCATCGTTACAATAATCGGGAATAATATTTTCGTTGTCTTAGAAACAGATCTTGGGTTGTAGGGCATTCTAATCATACGCTCATGTTTTGTCGTGACAAGCCGAATCGCCATCGGCTGTATGAGCGGTACCAACGCCATGTAGGAATAAGCCGCCACGGCAATTGCGCCGGTATAGGACGTTTTTAAAAGCTGGGCAACCAAAATGGAAGTCGGGCCGTCAGCCGCACCGATGACTCCGATCGGCATGGCGTCCTTCAGCGGGAAGCCAAGCAGAACTGCCATACAGACGGTGAAGAAAATACCGAACTGCGCCGCGCCCCCAAACAAAAGCATGCGCGGGTTGCTCAGCAGCGGGCCGAAATCGATCATCGCGCCGATGCCGACAAAGAGCAGGAGAGGGAACGCCTCGGACGCTACGATTCCCTTTTGAAACAGCCACTCAATAATACCGTTGCTCCCCAGTACGCCGGAAAGCGGCAGATTGACCAAAATCGCACCAAATCCCATAGGCAAAAGCAGAGCGGGCTCAAAGTCCTTTTTGACCGCCAGCCAAATCAGCAAACCGCCAATCACATACATCAGCAACATCTGCCAAGTGACTGCGAGTACTCCGTTCAGTAAAAAACCAAATCCGTTCAACGACTTTACACATCCTTTATTTTTTAAACACCTGTACACACATATTAGTATTATATCGGAAAGAATGTGTCTTTTCAAGTAAAAGCATCAGAATTATGAACAAATAAAAAATCCGCCATGCACTGCACGGCGGATTTTATGGATAGACACGAATCAGACGTTATCCTCAATGTACTTTACAAGTTCTCCGACTGTTTTGATATTGTCGATCTCCTCATCGGGAACTTCAATTTCAAACTCATCCTCGATTGACATCAAAAGATCAACTACGTCTAGGGAATCGGCACCCAAATCGTCAGCAATGCTGGTATCGGCGGTGATGGAATCCTCCTCAACGTCAAACTGCTCGCTAAGAATTGCCTTTACCTTCTCTAAAACCATGGTCTTATCCTCCTTAAGATATTTGAATAATTGGCACGCGGGAAACGTTAATTGTTTGTTCTGGACAAAATTATGCGAAATGTGATACAATTGCCACAGTAAAAACGATATAAATCGCTCCGGCACTTTTGCCTAACCACATATTATTAGTAAACTATCACTTTGTCAATATGTTTTAGAGGATTTTTTATTTTGTTGGTGCGAGGTAATGAAAATGAGCACAAATCGCTATGCGGTAATCGGGCATCCCATTGCCCATACAATGTCGCCGTTTATCCATACCCGGCTTTTTGAGCTAAGTGGGCGCAAAGCGGACTACTTTGTTTTCGACATTGCGCCGGATGAACTGGCAAAAAAGATGATGGAACTGAAAGCGCTTGACGGGTTTAACATCACCATTCCCCACAAACAGGCCGTCATCCCTTTTTTAAATGAACTCGATAAAAAAGCTGCGTTTTTCAACTCGGTCAACACGGTAAAAAATGGAAGCGGTTGTCTAAGCGGTCATACAACCGACGGAACCGGCTTTTGCAAGGCATTGGAGGCCGCCGGTGAAAATTTGAACGGCCGAACCGTAATTCTTGGTGCGGGCGGAGCCGCCCGTGCTATGGCGTTCGAGGCAGTTCTGAGCGGCGGTTGTGTTACCATCGCAACGCGTGAACACAGTATGGAGGCCGCCCGGGCGCTCTGTGCTGATCTGAATTCGAAAGCGGGAACAGCAGAAAAAGAGCCTGCAGACTGTTGCCTCTTTGACACAATCGAAGGCCAAATCGATCTGCTGGTGAATGCAACCCCGGTCGGAATGTATCCCAATACCGCCGCATGCCCTGTCTCAGAGCAAATCATTCAAAAAGCCTCCTGTGTTTTTGATGCGGTATACAATCCCAATCAAACCATATTGTTAAAACTTGCGCGTAAAAACGGAATAAAAGCGATTGGCGGCATGAGTATGCTGGTCTGGCAGGCCGCGGCGGCGCACGAAATCTGGTATGGCGCTGAGTTTCGCACCGAGGATATCGAGCGCCTTTGTTCAGATGCGGTAAAAGAAATGAAAAAGACGTTCGGAAATATCGTTCTGTGCGGCTACATGGGCAGCGGAAAAACTTCTGTCGGCCAGCGTCTGGCTGAGGTTACCGGCCGCACCTTTGTGGATATGGATCGATATATTGAACAGAATGAGGGAATCACCATAGCGGAAATTTTTGCGCGAAGCGGAGAAGCGTATTTCCGCCGGCTTGAATGCGGCGCGGCAGAGACGCTAAGCCAAAAAAGCAATCTGGTTATCGCAACGGGCGGAGGAACCCTGATGAATCCGGTCAGTACCGCTTCGTTCAAAGGAAGCGGGGTCATTGTGTTGCTTGACGCCCAGCTGAGCGTGATCAAAGAGCGTTTAATGGATGATAAATCCCGCCCCATGCTTGCCAGTCCGAACCGGGACGAAGTGATGGAGCGGCTCTATGGTGAACGCATTGGCACCTACCGCGCGGCGGCAGACTTCGTTGTCTCAGCGAACGATGGAATTGAACTGATCGTGGAAAGAATTAAAAAAATATTGGCCTAATCCAATTACGGCTATAACCGACAGCATTCGGTTATAGCCGTAATTGGATTTTATTCTACACCAGTTTATTTTATAAACAGTACTTTTTCTCATATCTCCCCCCGCCGTAGGCGGGAGGAGATATGTAATAAATTTTTCCTTTATACCGGTATCGCTCAATCCAAAATCTTTCTTTCGCGTGGTTCGGCAGCGGGTTCATCGGGTCGAAACGTCTTCCAAATCACCCGTATAGATACAGCAGGTGTCCTTCCCGCTGTTTTTTGCCGCATACATAGCAAGATCCGCTTTGCGAAACAGTTCAGAGTAGCTGGAACCATCCTTCGGATAAAGCGCAACGCCCACACTGCACGAAGTTTTACAGGTTTCACCGCAATTTGTGCGGACGCTTCGGAAAATCTCATTTAAAATATTACATTTCAGCTTTATCGTTTTTAAATTGATATTCTGTAAAAAAACGACAAATTCATCCCCGCCCATTCTGCCGATGATATCATTCTCGCGGAACTGGTTTTTTAGCTCTACAGCGATTTCCATAAGCAGCTCGTCGCCAAGCAGGTGGCCAAGCTTATCATTTACAATTTTAAAATTATCGATATCAATTTCAAACAAAGCGTGACAGCTGTCGCTCCTGCTTTGGACGATGGCTCTGTCAATCAAGCCTGTCGTGGTCACGTGGTTGTAAAGTCCGGTTAAAAGATCATGCTCTGCCTCTTCTTTTAAGCGTATGGTTTCTTTTTTCTGGTTATCAATATCAGTGATAAAGGTAATGGTTCTAATCGGGGTTCCGAGTTCATTGCAGATAACCGTACTGCGCACCCGATACCAGCGATAACGGTTGTCCGCATTTTTTAAACGGTATTCTGCGGGGGGCTGCTGCTTTCCGCTCAGCAACTCTCTTGTATGTAAAACGAACTGATCCTTATCTTCCCAATAGACAGAATCAGTGTGAAGCAGTTTGTCCCAAAAGTCTTCATTGTCAACGATTTCAATATTGAATTCCTGCTGAAAAGATGGGGAACAGTATACTTGATGCGTGAGCAAATCGTAGTCAAAAATCGGATCCGCAGCCTGTTCCATGATAATGCGGTAGCGCTGTTCACTGGCAGCCAGCCTGCTTTCCGCTCTTGTAATGGCCTCCAACTGTTCGCGCTCTCTCTTACGGATATTTCTTTTCCGGGTTACATCAAACAGAATTCCGCAGAAATACTCTTCCCCGTCCTCCTCCGTCATGAGCCGCAGCCGCCAGCACGCCCAGATATGATGCCCGTCTTTTTTAATCAATTTCACTTCCGGTTCCACGTTGCCGGTTCGTTTTAAAGCTCCGCTCAGTTTCTGCCAGTCTATGGGAGGGTCGTTGCGGAGGATACTGTTGGGATAATCCGTAAGCAATGCCCTGACTTCTCCTCTGACATAACCAAGCGTTTTATAAAAATAATCGCTTGCATAAACGATGGTCAAAAGTTCATCATTTTTGCAGCAGATTATGCTGCCATCGAGATGATCAATCATTTTTTCCAGTTTCAGCCCATTCGTTATCATATTTTGCATTTATTCCTTCCTTTTCGCGGATAAAATTAAACCATCACTGACGTACTTTACAAGTATTCTTATCATAACAAATAGCGAAATAATCGTCAATAAATCAACAGAATTATCAATACTTTTGTTTAATTTGTCAAAATTATATTTATTATATTCCAGCCTTGACACAATCCAAGTTCTGTACTATGATACATACTAGGGTTATATAATTATTATCGGTTTGCACCGTAATTGATTTAGTAAGGAGCTTTACAATGAGTTTGGCCGCATACACAACACGATTTATAAGCTTTAGCTATCCCCGCTATTTTATGGCGTGGGATTTTTGTGCATGCAATCAAATTGACTGTAAGCTAATGCGTGGATGAATATAGCCGTGTTTTAACAGAAATCAGGCTACTATTTTAACGGAGCTGGCAGCAGCCCCGTTATTTTTTTACCCATTTTCAGATGCACGCCTGATTCAATAGCAATTAAACTAATAGAGGAAGGAAAAATACCTTTTATTAAATAAATTGCTATAATTTACTTTGATACTGATTCCTTTTATATTGACGGGAATAATGCAGATAAAATGTTCTTTTATCAGGAAATAGTATAACTTGTTTCAGAAAGGAATGGTCATAAAATGATTATCGTATTAAAACCGGAATGCACCCCTCAGCAGGTGAAGGAATTCACCGCTTCTCTGGAGGCTGATTACGGCATTAAGGTAAACACATGGATTGGTACCCAAAGCACTGTGCTCGGCCTGATCGGCGACACCTCCATCATTGATATCGACTATATCTCCGCGCAGGATTTTGTGGAGAGTGTAAAGCGGGTACAGGAGCCTTACAAGAAAGCGAACCGCAAATTCCACCCAGACGATACAGTTATCACCCTGCCAACCGGCCAGAAAATCGGTGACGGCGGGCTGGCATTGATTGCGGGGCCATGCTCCGTGGAAAGCGAACCGCAAATCTGCGGCGTGGCTGAACGTGTAAAATCGGCGGGCGCACAGTTTTTGCGCGGCGGTGCATTTAAGCCGAGAACTTCTCCCTACGCTTTTCAGGGTTTAAAGGCGGAAGGACTGGAGCTTTTAATGGAAGCCAAAAAGAAAACCGGCCTGCCGATTGTCACAGAAATCATGAGTGTCCGTCACATCGAATTATTTCTAAAAGATGATGTGGATGTGATTCAAGTCGGCGCAAGAAACATGCAGAACTTCGAACTGCTGAAGGAGCTTGGCTGGATCAACAAACCGATTCTGTTAAAGCGGGGACTTTCGAGCACCATTGAAGAGCTGCTGATGAGCGCCGAATATATCATGGCGGGCGGCAACGATCAGGTCATCCTTTGTGAACGCGGGATTCGCACTTACGAAACCTACACCCGCAACACACTGGATATCTCCGCCATCCCGATTCTGAAAAAGCTTTCGCATCTGCCGGTTGTGGTGGACCCGAGTCATGCCTCCGGCATCGCATGGCTGGTAGAACCGCTGGCGCTCGCCGCAGTTGCCGCCGGGGCGGATGGCTTAATTATCGAAGTGCACAATAACCCTGCCAAGGCTCTTTCCGACGGCGCACAGTCACTTACTCCCGACCAGTTCGACAAGGTGGCCGCGCATGTAAAGGCGGCGGCAAAAGCATTTGGCCGTAACGTTGAGTAATCTGGACAAATTCATATGGATTAATACAAAAAGATTTGATATAATGTACGTATTGTTACGTTCTTACTTTAAAGCATGAAATCGAATTGATTGCAATTCATCAATGAAGAGAAAAATTACCGCTTAGTAGAACCGTAATTCAAAACGTAACGGAGGAATGCTCCATGTATCAAAAAATTGTGATTGTCGGCCTTGGACTGATTGGTGGCTCACTGGCCAAAGCCTTACAGAAATACGGCAAGTACCGAATCGTGGGAATCGACCGGAGTCCGGAGGTTCTGAAATCCGCACTCGACTGCGGCGCAATTGATCAAATAGGCAATGACGATGATATAAAGGACGCGGATTTACTGTACCTTTGCCTCTACCCGCAGGCGGATATCGATTTTATAAACGGACATATCGATTTGATCGGGCCAAACTGTATCGTAACCGACACCTGCGGAATTAAATCCGAAATCTGCACCCACCTGCCCCGGCTGGCAAAAGAACACGGATTTACTTTTGTAGGCGGACACCCGATGGCGGGCAGGGAAAAGACCGGCTTTGCAGCAAGTGATGCGGATCTGTTCGCAGGCGCAAGCTATCTGATTGTTCCCTGCGGTGCGCCGCAGTCAGCAGTTGACCGGCTGACAAAAATTGCGGCAGAGATCGGCTTTGGCGGTACGGTCGTTACCACCCCAGAACAACACGACCGGATGATTGCGTTTACAAGCCAACTTCCCCATGTTCTCGCCTGCGCGTATGTTATGAGTCCGTGCTGCCCCGACCACAATGGATTTTCTGCCGGAAGCTACCGCGATGTCTCCCGCGTGGCGAATATCAACGAACAGCTTTGGGCAGAACTGTTTATCGATAATAAGGATGCGCTCACGGCAGAATTGGAAACACTGATCGGCCATATTACGGAAATTAAAGATGCCGTCGCGGACAGTAACGCAGAGGCCCTGCGTGCGCTGCTGCGCAGGGGCAGACTGGTAAAAGAGAGGCTTGGTGAATAATGGAGCTTACCGTTCATACTTCCAAAAACTATCAAATACTCATTGAACGCGGATGCCTCGACCAGATTGGTACACGCGCCCAGGCGCTTTTCAGGCCCGGCAGTAAAGTGCTGGTGATTGGCGACACCAATGTGCTGCCGATTTATGAGACACAGGTCAAAAATTCGCTTCTTGACAGCGGATTTCTTTATTCCAGCTTTAAAACTCCGGCGGGCGAAAGCTTCAAACGGCTTAAAACCATTGAGTATATTTATAAGATTCTTGCTGAGAAGCGGTTTACCCGCAGTGATTTTATTATTGCTTTGGGCGGAGGCGTTACTGGGGACATGGCAGGCTTCGCCGCAGCCACCTATCTGCGCGGAATAGATTTTATCCAGGTTCCGACTTCCCTGCTGGCGCAAATTGACTCCTCTGTGGGCGGAAAAACAGGAGTAGATCTGCCGAACGGCAAAAATCTTGTGGGCGCGTTCCACCAGCCCCGCCTTGTCCTGATTGACCCTGACACGCTTTCCACACTCCCGCCCCGCTACTTTTCTGACGGAATGGGCGAGGCAATTAAATATGGCTGCATCAAGAGCCGTGAGTTGTTTGATCTGCTCCAGCAGGATGATGTTACGGATAAAATGGAAGATATCATTTACCGTTGTGTTGATATCAAACGCAAGCTCGTTGAATGTGATGAGTTCGATAACGGCAAACGTATGCTGCTCAATTTCGGCCATACCTTCGGCCACGCGCTCGAATTGCTGTACGATTTTGAAAAGCTTTCTCACGGGGAAGCCATCGGAATCGGCATGGTGATGATTTCCAGATGCAGCGAGGCCGCCGGAATTACCAAAGCGGGCACTGCCGACGAAATCATCTCCGCGCTGAAAAAATTCAACCTGCCGATTGAGGACGACATGTTGATTGAAAAGATACTGGTCGCTACCGCTCTGGACAAAAAGAGCAGCGGTGGCAACATTAGTTTGGTTCTGCTCAATGAGATCGGCGATGGTTTCGTCAATAAGATTTCGCGTAGATGCCTCTCCGCAGAGAAGGGTGCATCGATCGGTATTGTAAGAGCCCCTCTGCCAATGCCAAAAGAACAAATCCCCCCCCAGCCTGTAGTAGAAACCAATACGGATTCTATTAACGAGGAACCACAGAGTACGATTCCGATAATTGATGCGGCGGCAGACAGCATTGTACAAACCCAGCCTTTCGTTCCAAAGGAAGAAAACCCGGCTCCGCCTGTTAAAGAAACCAGCGAAGATATTTTTAATAAAGCATCGCAGAGCAAGCTTCCCGGAATTGTGGATGNGAAGGCCGTTATTGTAAAAACCCAGCCTGTACTGACCGAAACCATTTCGGCTGCGTCTTCAAAACAAACCAGTGAAGATTCTTTTAAAAAAGCGCCGCGACGTAGATTTTCTAAAATCAAGGAAGCGGCGGCAAGCCTTATTAAAAAACCTCCGCCTGTAAAGAATGAGAGGATGCTGGATTTGCCGTCAAAAAATAAAACGCCGGGAAACAGTACGCTGCACCCAAGAAGCTCGACAACAAGCATTGTGAAAATTCAGCCGTCGGTACTCAGCGGAAGGATTCTGGTTCCGCCTTCAAAAAGTGCGGTGCACCGTGCCATTATCTGTTCCACACTCGCGGGCAACGGAGCTGCTTTTTCTTCGGCCGAGCAATTTCTGAGTGATGACCTTCTTACTACAACCCGCGCTATGAATGCAGTCCATGCCCATCGCGGCAATAAAATGCTGAAAATCGACTGCGGAGAATCCGGCTCGACCCTGCGCTTTCTGATTCCGGTTGTTGCAGCACTTGGAATCCGCACCGAATTTACGGGGCACGGGCAGCTTCCGGAACGGCCGATCGGCGTTTACCTTGACTGTCTGCCAGAGCACGGCATTTCCTGCAAAACAGCGGGCGGGCTGCCGCTTACCGTCAGTGGGCGCTTGGAACCCGGCGAGTTTGTTCTTCCCGGCAATGTCAGTTCCCAATTTATTTCAGGGCTGATGCTGGCTCTTCCGCTGCTGAAAAAGGACAGCCGGATTGTGCTGTCCTCCCCTCTCGAAAGTGCGAGTTATGTCGCAATGACCGTTGAAATGCTCAGTGACTTTGGCATACGTATAGGCAATTTAAATAGTGGCTGGCACATTGCAGGAAATCAATCTTATCTTCCGCGGCAATGCCGCATGGAGCGTGACTGGTCGCAGGCGGCATTCTTTCTGGCTGCGGGCGCGCTCGGCGGAACCATTAAACTGGACGGGCTGAATCCGACCTCCTGCCAGGGTGACCGGGCGGCGGAGCAGCTGTTTCGGGCATTCGGTGCCAAAGTAGAGTGGAACAAGTCCACATTATGTGTTTCACCGAAGCGGCTGAATGGGCTTACCATAGACGCTTCTCAGATTCCAGACCTCGTCCCTATTTTGGCGGCAACTGCGGCGGTATGTAAAGGGCGAACCAGAATTTACAACGCGCAGCGGCTGAGAATCAAGGAGAGCGACCGGCTCGCCGCGATGGCAGACGGACTGACAAGGCTTGGCGGCAAAGTACAGCAAACTGATGACGGCTTGATTATAGACGGAGTACACCGATTACACGGTGGAGAGGTGAACGGATATAATGATCACCGCATTGTGATGGCGTTTGCTATCGCCGCTTTGAAAGCAGACGGCTGTGTGAGCATTACGGACGCGCGCAGCATCAATAAAAGCTACCCAACCTTCTTTACCGATTATAATACGCTTGGAGGAAACGCAAATGTCGTCGACTTGGGGTGAAAAAGTAAAAATTTCTGTTTTTGGTGAAAGTCATGGTAAAGCAATTGGCGTCGTGCTGGACGGGCTTCCCGCAGGCGAAGCGATTGACCTCGATGAGATTGCACTGCAAATGAGCCGACGCGCCCCCGGCCGCGATCGTTCCAGCACTCCGCGCAAGGAAAGCGACCTGCCCCAAATTGTGAGCGGTTTTCTGAACGGTAAAACAACCGGCGCGCCGCTGTGCGGTCTGATTGAAAACACCAACACAAAATCGGCTGACTATGACAACTTAAAATTCGTACCCCGCCCGGGGCATTCGGATTATCCTGCGTTTCTGCGTTACAAAGGCTTTAACGATGTAAGCGGCGGGGGTCATTTTTCCGGGCGGCTCACTGCTCCTCTTTTGTTTGCGGGCGCGGTGTGCCGCCAAATATTGAAGCGGCAGGGCATTTCCATCGGCGCGCACGTCTTTTCCATCGGTTCGATAAAAGACACTCCGTTTAACCCGACGGAAATTCCTGAGAGCCTGCTGCTGAAGTTGTCTTCCGCTTATTTTTCCGTAATCAATCAAGAGAAGGAAAAAGAAATGCGCGGCCAAATTGAGGCGGCGCGTAGTGAGCAGAACAGTGTGGGCGGTGTGGTGGAGTGCGCGGTAACCGGCGTTCACGCAGGAATCGGCGACGCGATGTTCGGCGGCATTGAACCTGTTTTCTCCTCCATCCTTTTCGGAATTCCGGCCTGCAAAGGCGTTGAATTCGGCGCGGGCTTCGGCGCCGCGGAACTTCTGGGTAGCGAAAACAATGACCCGTACTATTACGACGGCGATACCGTAAAGACCAGAACCAACCACGCAGGCGGGATTCTGGGCGGAATTTCAACCGGAATGCCGATTGTATTCCGCGCGGCGTTCAAGCCAACCCCGTCCATCAGCTTGGAGCAGGACAGCGTAGATCTGACCTCAAAAGCCGATGCGAAGCTGTCTGTTCACGGCAGACACGACCCCTGTATTGTTCCGCGTGCCGTACCCGTAGTGGAAGCCGCCGCGGCAATCGCGCTGATGAATATGATGAATCTATGAATTCAGAGGAATGTAATTATGACGCTTGATGAAATCAGAAAAGAAATAAACGAGATAGACGAAAAACTGCTTCCGCTTTTTTTGGCACGTATGGACTGCGCAAAAAAGGTTGCGGCAGTGAAAAAAGAGCAAAATCTTCCGGTATTTCACGCAGAGCGTGAACAGACGATTCTGGATAACGTGGAAAGCAAAGCCGGGGAATACAGCGGAGTGGCGCGCATCCTCTATTCCAATATAATGGATATGAGCCGTGCAATTCAGCATGACCTGCTTGGCAGCGGCGGAGAACTGCGCGCGCAAATTGAAGAAGCGGACACTACCCCGCAAAAAGCGCGGAAAGTGGCGTGTCTTGGTGAAAGCGGCTCGTTTTCACATGAAGCATTGCTCCAGCTTTACCCCAAAGCCGCTCCGCAGTTTTACCCGAGTTTTACCGAGATTTTTGCTGCGGTGGAAAGCGGCAGCGCCGATTTAGGGCTCCTTCCGGTTGAGAATTCCTCCGCAGGCTCCGTCAGTGAGGTCTATGACTTAATTCTGAAATATCGGTTTTATATTATTTCGGCCTCCACCCTGCATGTGCATCACTGTCTTGCCGCCGCCCAAAAAGTCTGCACTAACAGCATCGGCGCGGTCTACTCCCACCCACAGCCGCTGGTGCAGTGTTCGGATTATATTGCTGGACACGATTTGAAGGCTTTCCCCTGCTCCAGCACCGCGGCGGCGGCACAGAGCGTCGCCCAGCGCAAGGAGGCCGGAATTGCCGCTATTTGTTCGGAGCGCGCGGCAATAGAATACAGGCTGAATATCATCGAGCGCAATATAGAAAACAGTTCCAATAACTGTACCCGTTTTATCGTGATCAGTCGTCGGCTGTTCATTCCCGAAGAAGCCCAAAAAATCAGCCTTTGTTTTTCTCTTTTACACAAAATCGGGTCTCTCTACGGTGTTTTGGCCCGTTTTGCGGCAGCAGGGCTGAACCTTACAAAAATCGAAAGCCGCCCGATTGAGGGGAAAAACTTTGAGTATGATTTCTACCTGGATTTTACCGGTAATGTTCGTGAGCAGAACACGCTTAATTTAATCTGCGCACTCAACGACGAGTTACCGCGCTTTTCCTTTTTGGGCAACTACACCGAGAACGAATAGAGAAAACACGCCTGTTTTTTAGCAGGCGTGTTTTTTTATCTGTTAGTATGTATTTTATTGACATAATTCATATATGGCGTTACAATAGTAATCAGGTGATAATTAATGCAGATTTTAAAAGAAGAATTGAAAGCCTTGATTTTAGAAAAATCAGAAAAGGAATTTTTGCAAAAAGGGTATGAAAATGCGTCTCTAAGAAATATCGCAAAGCAATCCGGTACTACCATCGGAAACTTATATCACTACTTTACAAGCAAAGAAACCTTATTTGATGAGCTTGTAAAAAACGAATATGATACTTTCTTATATCTGATGGAGCATCATTCGGAAATAGATATTCCCGATGAATTGACTTATAAAAAAGATATTTATGTTTGGAGGTCGCTTTTTCGGAAATATATTGATCAACTTATGCCTGTTTTTACAAAACGCTTTCTTTTACTCTTTGATAAAAACAGCGGTACAAAATACGAGAACGCAAAGAGTAAGTTCATCAATCTGATGGAGGAAAACATCTGCGAACATCTGAAAGCTTCACGGGTCTCCATGACTCTCGGCTTTTCTCTTGTGCTTTCAGAGCAATTGCTGAACAGTTTGCTTATTATTGTCAAAAATTCTAATGATGATGAAACAAAAAAGCAGCTGATCTGTGATACCCTGCTATTTTATATTGCCGGCGTTGTGCGTTTATCCGAGAGTTAGTTTTTATTTCATCAAATAATAATCGTATGATCATTTATAAGGGAGAGTCATTATGATAAACAATATTAAAAAGTTGCAGCTTTGGAAATCTATTTTGTTATTTGCGGCGCCCAGCGTATATTTTATTGCCATGACCCAATACTTTACGCCGTATTTGTCAAAAATATTGGGTGTCCACCCGGCGTTAAGCTGGTATATTACCGCATATTTAATTTTTATTCCTTTGTTTATAGGGGCAATTCTCCTCGCAAAGCGGGAAAGCCCATCAATTACCAACGGCGAACTGCTGAAACGCTTTCGCTTTAAAAAACTGACAAAATCCGACTTGCACTGGACAATTGGGGCAACTGTCCTGATATTTGCCGCAATGGGTCTGATTATGCTGGCTTCTCAGGTACTCAGCGGTGCATTCGGCATCCCGGCGCTTAAAACGACCCCGCCTTTTATGCAGTTTGGCGCTTTGAAAGGTTGGGATCGCTCATTTTTACTCGTTTGGCTGCCCATGTTTTTCTTTAATATTGTCGGGGAACAAATGCTTTGGCAGGGTTATATTTTGCCCCGTCAGGAACTGGAACACGGAAAATGGGCTTGGCTTGTCAATGCGTTTTGCTGGATGATTTTTCACATTTGCTTTGGAGTTGATTTGATTATTCTCCTTATACCCTGCCTAATGATCATACCTTTCACCATTCAAAAGACAAAGAACACCACAACCGGAATGCTGGTGCATGCAATCGTAAACGGGCCGATGGCGATTGTTGTGGCCCTGGGCCTGATTCATTAAAGTGATAAATTGAACATCCGCATGCTATGATTTAACCTTTATCTCATGAATTTTTGAAATTACCTTTCTGGAATAATCTGTAGAATACACCCCGCTGTTCCAAAGCTTTTGCGCACCGATTTCTCCGCAGTTATAAGCCATAAGCGCCTGAGTGATATTGCCGTATTTATTGATCATCCCTGAAAGCATGTATACACCGGCCTGTATGTTTTGTTTCTCGTCCAGTAAATTTGTGATGTGAAAATTCTGTTCAAAAAAATCTTTATGGCAAATATTAATTTGCATCAGGCCGTAATCGTTGGTTTTGCTAATCAGCTTCGGATTATAATTGCTCTCCACTCCGATTAACGCAACTACTAAGTCAGACGATATTTTTTTAGACTCACATTCGGTAAAAATAACGTCCTGCACCTTGTCTGATAAAGGTACGGGATAATATTTTCGGCTCACAGACTCAACTTTACTTAATTCTGAGGCTGATTGACTGCCGGAACTGACTTGAGAAGAAGTGACTTGAGAACTGACTGCACTTGAACACTGCGCAGAACTCTCCTCTGACGGAACCATCATATTGTTCGAGCTTGCCGGGGCTGATGAAGCGGATAGGCTGGAGGAACAGGCCGAGCTTACTTTTAAACCGGCTGAATTTCCAGATGACTGAACGGAATCCGTATAATAAAAAATATGAAAGAGCAACATCGCAAGGATCATAACAACGGCATATAATATCCCTTTTCTATTATAATATTTCACAGGATTTTTGTTTCCGCCTTTCTGTAATTTTAATACAAATCCCTGTTTTGCATTGTAAGTTTACAGGAATTCGTATCTTACCCTCGAATCATAGGCTCAAAAGAAATAGTATTTTAAGTTATTATTTCCAGTTTTTGCCCAATGTATTCCATTTTGATTATATGTGAAAATATTATTTTTATTTTAGAAATTTATTATATACCCCAAAAGATGCCCCCAAGCATGGCTTTATATCCTATGCTTGGGGGCATCTTTATGTTAACTTTGGAATGCGTTGATCAAATACCCGGAGTGTCGGCTGGTACTAATTTCATTCTATGAGTTCTTCTTTATATCTGTTTTACAGCATGCTTTCTTCACCCTCACACGCTTACAGTAAGGCGGATGCTTTTTGTGCTTTAAGTGATGTTCCAAGCACTTCGCACATTTGCCATGACGCTCACATTTCACTTTTGGGCAGCTGCAAACTTCCGTTCCATTTTCCAGCGCCATAATTTTCACGTCTGAACTTTTTTATTTTAGTTTAGCTGCCAGCGCAACCCAACCTTTTTCGGTTTTGCGGGCTATGATGTCAAATTTATTTTCCAGTGCCGTGAGCACGTCGTTTTCGCGCGTGTCAATAATGCCGCTCATCAGGTAGACAGTGTCACGATGCATGAACTGTTCTATGTCCTGCGTCAGCAGGATAATCACGTCGGCGACAATATTCGCAACGACGATGTTGTATTTTCCGCTGACCTTGTCGGTTAAATCGCCGCAGATTCCGGTGAAGCGGTCGGCAACATGGTTGATTTCCGCATTCTGCACTGCAGTCTTCACGGCAAGCGCGTCGATGTCAACACCCACGGCCTTCTGCGCGCCCAGCAGAAGTGCCGCGACAGAAAGGATCCCGCTGCCGCAGCCGACGTCCAGCACCTCAAAATCAGGCTGCACGTACTCCTCTAACAGTTCCATGCAAAGGCGTGTGGTCTCATGCGTACCCGTGCCGAACGCAAGACCTGGCTCAAGGTGAAGCACCTTGCGGTCTCCCGCTTCATACTCTTCTTCCCACGTAGGGCGGATGAGAAGCTTTTGCCCCACCTTAATCGGTTTAAAATACTTTTTCCAGTTATTAATCCAATCCTCTTCCACACAGGCAGCCGTTGTGATTTTGTGTTGAATTCCTTCGGCCTTGTAGCGCTCGCTCAAAAATGCAATTGCTTCGGCGGGACTTTCCTCCGGGCTGATATAAACGTGCACCAGCGCTTTAGTGCGGTCTTTTTTCAGTAATTCCTCGTCAATTAAATCAATGTGGGCAATCTGCTCCACTTCTTCATATAAATTTGAGTAATCCTCAATATAGATGCCATACGGCACAACCATCTGCGCAATGTCGCCGGCTTTGTCAATTTCTTTTGCGTCCACCGTTACGGTAATTTCAGTCCAATCCATAGTAACCTCCGAGTTTTATTTCTATTTTTTAAAGTCAATTGCGATATAAACCCATCGACACACGTAGTGCGGGTAACTGACTTTTATATTATAACGCAGCCTAAAATAAAATTATAGATTTATTTTGCCCCGCGCGTGAATACATTTGATTAACGACAGGATAAAGGTGTTAATTAAATGAGAAAACGTATTTTCATTCTGAATGCGGTCATTTTAACTGCCAGTGCGGTTGTACTTCGCATGAGCAATATCTGGTTTCGCGTATTCATTTTCAGCAAAATCGGCGCCGCCGGCATGGGAATCTATCAGCTAATTTTTTCAGTGTTCTTCTTAGGAATTACTGTATGCACCTCCGGTGTCAGCCTTGCCGTTACGCGGCTGGTTGCGGAGGGGCGTGGCGCGAGGTGTGCAATCCGAAAATGCCTCATGTTTTCGCTTACGCTCAGCATTGCCGCCGCTTCAGCGATGTTCTTCCTCTCTGATTTTATCGCGTCAGAGTGGATTGGAAGCGCCGCAGCGGCTATGCCGCTCCGACTTCTGGCGCCGGGGCTTCCGTTTATCGCCGCCTGCGCGTGCCTGAAAGGATATTTTCTTGCAATACGCAATACAATTGTGCCCGTATGCGGCGAATTTCTGGAGCAGCTTGTCACGATTGCGGCTTCCTTGATTCTCCTCGGGCAAACCAGTCACCCGCTGGAAGCAATGATGCTTGGCTCAACCATCGGTGAAATTGTCTCCTGCGGTTATACCGTACTGCTGTATTTTATTTTTTCCAGAAGGAAGAATCTGCCGAAAAGCGAGAGCGGCGGCATGTTTCAGAGTATTCTGCACATTGCCGCCCCCGTTCTCTGCGGCTCATTTTTCCGAAGCTTGCTGAACAGTACTGAGAATATTCTAATTCCGCGCGGGCTGAAAAAATACGGAGCGGGTGAGGAAGGCTCGCTTGCGCAGTACGGCATCATGCAGGGTATGGTGATGCCGATTCTATTTTTTCCCTCCGCTTTTTTGAGCGCACTTTCCATGCTGCTGATTCCTGAAATGGCGGAGGCGAATGCCAACGGGAGTCAGGCTGTCATCCAAAAAGCCGCGGAGCGCGCGTTCCGCTTTACTCTGATGTTTTCATTCTTGGTAACTTCTGTACTAATCGTATTTGCCGATGATCTCGGCATGGCATTTTACAAGAGTACCGAAGTAGGGAATATCCTGCGTATTATGGCGCCCATTATCCCTCTGATGTACCTTGACAGCGTGGTTGATGGAATGCTAAAGGGACTTGACCAGCAGCTTTATTCGCTCAAATACAATATCAGCGATTCAGTAATGCGGGTCATGCTGATTGCCCTTCTGATTCCTGTTTTCGGGTTGAAAGCGTATATTACCATTTTATTCTTAAGTGAAATTTACAACGCATCGCTCAGCATTAACCGCCTGCTGAAGGTCACATCACTTGAGGTCGATATCATCGGGTGGATTTTAACTCCGGCAGTCAGCGCTGCACTCTTATATTATGTTTTAATTTTACTAAAAAAAATGTTCTGTCTCGGCATTTGACAAAATACCTCTTAAAAGCTAAACTATAACATATCTTACACCACCGTTTAAAATCGGATGCATTGTTTTATATCTTTCATAAATCTCTGACAAAGAGGGAAATGATATAATATACTGTACTGTTTATAAATGTTATGGCTTCATGAGGTATGGAAATGAATAACTTTTGGGTTTTGTTTTTGGTTTTTACTGTTTACAGCTTTCTCGGCTGGCTTACGGAAAGTATTTTTTGCTCTATCCCGGAGGGGAAATTTATCAACCGCGGCTTTTTAACCGGCCCCTTCTGCCCGATTTATGGTGTGGGCGCCGTACTTGTGATATCTGTTTTAAGCCCGTTTAAAGAGAACATGATTACGCTGTATGCCGCCGGTGTGATCATTACCAGTCTGCTCGAATATATAACCGGTTTTGCTCTTGAAAAAGTATTTCACACGACCTACTGGGATTACTCGGCTCACCGATTTAATCTCCATGGGCGGGTATGCCTGCAAAACTCGCTTTTATTCGGCGTGATGTGTGTAGTCGGAATTCTCTACATTCACCCGATTGTCCTATTTCTTGTCGGCTCGATCCCCGCAATGATTCTGCCGTTTATTTCGATTGCGTTTTTAATTTATTTTATCAGTGATACTGTGGTTTCAGTGCACGCCGTTCTGCAACTCAACGGAAAACTGGCTGAATTGCAGCAGGTATTGGATGATGTAAAGGAAAAAGTTTCACTTGCAAGGACAGAAACTATCGAAAACCTTCAGAACAAATTGAGCGGCTTACTGGACGATGAAACGAAGGTTTACCTGAATATGCAACACGAAAAGAAGGATCAGATCGTAGCGGATATCAAATTCTTTCAGCGCCGCGTGATTGACGCGTTCCCAACCATGAAATCGGTCACGAACAATGAATCTTTGCAGAAATTAAGAGAAAACATTCACGATAAAACCAAAAGAATAAAACGCGGTTAATTATAGTCGACTAACTTTAAAAACGTCCTGATATTTGCGAGGATATTTTTCGTGATGCAAGGCGGACGACCAGGCTGGCGCCTGACGAGGAGGACAACACAGCAGCGCGGAAAACAGACCGCAAAGGTAGGATAGTTTTGGAGTTAATCGACTATAACTGCACAGGGGAGGAAGCCGAAACGGCTTCCTCCCCTGTGCAGTTGAATCAGCGGATTAGTTCTCCTCTTTATTGCCGCGAATCCGTTTTATCAAATAGACAATACCGATTACAGCCCACATAACCATACAATATAAAAACAGGCTGGAACCACCGCCGTGTGAGGGTGCGGATTCTCTGCCATTTGAACTCATCACCAACGCAAGCCCTCCCACAATTGCTGCAACCACCGCAATCAGGACGATAATTGCCGCCCTCACTGTCATCTTTCGAGGGGTTTCTTTTGGCCCGACCAGCGCATCACCCCAGACACAACGGGAAATAAAATACGTGCATCCCGCAAGCACAAGAATCATCGCGTGCGATGGATACTGCGCCCATACCGTACTGATACCGGATATTACCTGATCGATCAACAGTAAGAATAGCAAAAGAATAAATGACTGATAACCGTATAGATACCGCCTGCTTTGCTGAAGTTCATCAAACTCGATTTTTTTCATTACTGTCATCCTCCCAAAATAATTGGTCTAGCGTCTTGCCCAACGCTCTGCAAATCGCAATACACAAATTGATGGACGGATTATAATCTCCATTTTCAATTGCGTTCATTGTCTGCCGCGTTACTCCGACAGTTTCCGCCACATCTTTCTGCGACATATCCAAGGCGGCTCTTGCCGATTTTAACCGAAGGTTTTTTCCCAAGCACATCACTTCTTTCATTCAGCAGTCATATAGTATCATTAACACGATATAATGTCAACTATATATTACATTTATTATAAAATAGATTACTTATTCCATTCAAGAAACTCAATAGCAAGCCGAGAAGCCACTTTGTAAAACCAAATGCAATGTTTGTAACTGACAAGTGAATATTTGTAAA